>OBMA010000054.1_pt1 | contig 46331 bp, 41 predicted proteins | sample 1539141 | NCBI WGS metagenome assembly OBMA01 (sample SAMEA3991484, study PRJEB22521) | metagenome | biome: anthropogenic terrestrial biome; feature: sewage plant; material: raw primary sludge | place: Sweden | collected 2012-09-26
GTGGATAATTTTGTCCAACAATGTCTCCCACTATAAAACACCGTTCAATAACAGCCCCGTTCACACTGTCACGCACCTTGATGGCATTGCCCGACCCTGCCAGAATTTGGCAACGGTCCAATGTTATGTCATTGGCCTCTATACGAACCTGAGCCATAATAATGCCAGAAATGGATGTATTGGGTGCTGACACATGTATCACTCCACCGATAAAAGATTCACCTGATGCAAATTCGGTCACCTTGTTGTCTGCCAAAAAGTAGCCAGGACCAACAATGGTTACAGGTTTATTGATATGGAGGTCATGATAGTCAAAGGCATCCCGCGTGCCATAAGCCTGCGACGAAGGTTCCAGATATATGGTATCTCCTGCTGCTGCGTCTATCAGCGCATTCTCTATAGATGTGTAACCAGCCTCAATATTGGGAGTATTGTTCACTCTCAGGATTCGGGCCTGAATAGGGAGGCACAAACACAGAATCAAAGCGAATAAGCCATTTCTCTTTCTCATTTCTATTATCTTTTTTGTGTTTTGTCCGCTCCTATCCCGACAGTGCAATCAAGGGGAACTTAGGTTGAGAGCGAACCCAAAAAGTATTTTACAAATTTGTGCTTTTTTAATAAAAAAAACAAATTTTTATTTGCCTAAAATCAAAAAACTACAAACTATATTTTTGCAGACTGCTTCCCTAAATCTGCTGGCTTTCCTCCGTTTTTCCAGTGTTTTTCTATATCCTCAAGACTCATACCCTTGGTCTCTGGTAAAAACTTAATACCCCATACAAGACCAATAGCGGCAACGAGCGCAAATGAACAGAAGGCTCCAGCTGTACCCATATCGTCACTTCCAAGCAGGCTGGTAAAACCTTTTATCACCTTGAAGAAGGTCCAAACCACAATGGAATTGAACAACCAGTTGGACAAAGAACCTATGGAGGACCCCACGCCACGCACCTTCATAGGAAACACTTCAGTAATCAGGACCCATGCCAATGGGCCCATACTGACTGCAAAAAAAGCGATGTATAACAACATGGCCCCGACAATAGCATAACGGCCAAAATCGCCAAGATGTGGCAGAAAGGCAAAGCAACCTGCTATCAACAAAAGAGAGACAAAAATACCGCCCATTCCCAAGAAGTAAAGCTTGCGACGCCCTAATTTATCAATAACAAACAGTGATAAAATAGTAAATATCACATTTATGACTCCGACTGATACCGATGCCATAATGGCAGCCTCGTTGCCCTCAAATCCAGCTTTCAGGAAAATGCTGGGTCCATAATAAATAATAGTGTTGATACCTACTGCCTGCTGAAACAGCATGATGCAGATGGCCAGCATAAGTGGATAGACCATCCATTTTTGCCTGAATGTTTCACCAAACGACATCTGTTGGCTTGCTTCCAGTATATCTTTTTTCAATCGGGCCATTTCAGACTCCAGCACTGATGGATCTTCTGTCTTTTCCATTATATGACGAGATTCCGCCTCCCTACCCCTGCTAAGCAACCATCGGGGAGACTCTGGCAGAAAGAACATACCTATCAAAAGAATCAAGGCAGGAACGACACCAACATAGAACATAGGACGCCAGCTGGACACATTCTTGTTGTCTGCGAAAAAGCTATCGCTCAGAAAGGCAGCAAGCAATCCTACAGTAATCAGTAGCTGAAACATGGAAACAAGCGTACCCCTGATTTTTGCAGGTGAGATTTCGGCTATATACAAAGGTGTGGCAAATGAGGCGATGCCGATAGCAAGTCCTAAATAGAAACGGGCAGCCAACAAACTGGCTATACTGGTTGCAAAACCGCACCACAGTGCTCCCGTCAAAAACACGATAGCCGACACCAATATCACGTTTTTACGTCCTGCCTTATCGCTTACCCAGCCACTGACCAAAGCCCCCACCACTGCACCTATCAATCCCAGCGTGGTTATGTTCTCTACCTGCGAATCATCCAATTTGAAATCCAGTTTCATGAATGGTATAGCGCCAGAAATGACACCGGTGTCAAAACCAAACAATAAACCGCCAGTAGCGGCTACTGCCGCCATGAACCACACAAAATTTTTATTATACATAGTTGTTCTTTTTTGGTGTGTCTCTATCAATATCGTCAGACAAGATAAAAAGCACTGTATTTTTCTTCTCAAATATAGGAATAAAAAGGGAAATGACAAATGCAGGAACTATGAATTTATAGTTCAATCATCGTAGGTCCATTTATTTGCCTGTCGGCAATATCTGAGATGGTCGCCTGACAGCAGCAACTGTGACGGCATATTATTGGTAAACAAGTCTCCTGTTCCAAGACCTTGAGGCAATGGATTATTTTTCAGATAAGTCCACTGCGCCAAAGCATTCAAGCCAACATTAGACTCTAACGCTGATGTAATCCACCAGCCCAGATGGTTGGATTCAGCCAGGTCTATCCATTCCTGCGCGCCAAAGAATCCGCCATGAAGGCTCGGCTTCAAGACCAAGAACTGGGGATGAATACGCTCTATCAGATTCTTTTTGTCCTCCTTTGCAAAAACGCCAATCAAATCCTCATCAAGGGCGATAGGGACAGGGGTATTGGCACACAGATAGGCCATTTGTTCCCATTGTCCAGCCTTTATGGGTTGTTCAATGGAATGGATATCCAGTTTGGAAAGTTGTTCCAGTTTTGGCAAAGCCTCTTCATCGGAGAAGCCTCCATTGGCATCAACCCTCAAGGTAACATCACGCGCTGAAAATCTTTGGCGTATTGACTTCAACAACATCAGCTCATCTTCAAAATTAATGGCTCCTATTTTCAGTTTTATGCATGTAAATCCATTACGCAACTTGTTTTCTATTCTTTGCGCCATTTCATCCTTGCTCCCCATCCATACCAATCCATTAATTTGGATTTCTCCTTTTCCGTCGGTAAAATCCGACTTGAAAGGTTGTTGTTTCCCTCCATTCAGGAGGTCGGCCAATGCTGTTTCTATGCCCATCACAATAGATGGGTAAGAACGAAAACGTTCCTGAAAGTCAGGCTCATATCCATCAAAATTCCAGCACGCATCGGCCAGCACTTTTTCATAGTCTGGCTTATCCTCAGCACTGAGTCCACGAAACAACGCACACTCCCCTATACCGACACGGTCCGGGTGATCTTCATCGAAAATATGAATAAAAAAAGTTTCTTTCCGTGTCAATATTCCACGAGAGGTACCACTGGGCTCTTTAAAGTCCAAAAAATAGCGTGTATATGAAGCTCTTAACATAAGATATCGAATAAAAAAAATAAAATTACGGAAACTTAGGGAACTTGCTGAAATCGGGTTTCCGTTTTTCCAGAAAGGCCTCTTTGCCTTCTTGGCTCTCGTCCATCATATAATACATGAGGGTGGCATCTCCAGCAAATTCCATGATACCTTCTTGTCCATCCAGTTCAGCATTAAGTCCGCGCTTAATCATACGCAAAGCCATAGGGCTACGCTGCAAAATGATCTTGCACCACTCCACTGTCTCATCTTCCAGTTGGTCCAATGGCACTACCTTATTGACAAGTCCCATCCGTTCGGCCTCATGGGCATCATATTGACGACAAAGGAACCAGATTTCCCTAGCCTTCTTTTGTCCCACGCATCTGGCCAGATAGGAGGCTCCGAAACCAGCATCAAAACTCCCTACTTTCGGACCAGTCTGGCCGAAAATGGCATTTTCTGAAGCTATGGTCAAATCACATACCAGATGCAATACATGGCCACCACCTATGGCAAAACCATTGACCATAGCTATGACTGGCTTGGGCAAGGAACGTATGGCCTTGTACAAATCCAGCACGTTGAGCCTAGGAACGCCATCCGCCCCCACATATCCACCTCTGCTTTTGTAGTGCTGGTCACCCCCCGAACAGAAAGCTTTGTCGCCCTCTCCTGTGAAGACGACCACGCCAATTTCTGGCCGCTCTCTACAAATCTGGATAGCATCCAACATCTCAAAGTTAGTCTGCGGACGAAAGGCATTACGCACCTCCTCTCTGCAAATGGTTATTTTGGCAATCCCCTCAAAAAACTCAAACCTTATATCCTGATATTTTTTTATCTCGGTCCAATTTCGATTCATATTTTTTATTTTCTTTAATTATGTCAAATGCGTTGATATTAAAACAATAAAGAGGAAGATAAAAAACTGTAACTGATTGATTCGGCAACAGAACTCCGCCTCAACAATAACAAACAAAAAAGTCCGCAAATTTTCACGGACTTATATATATACAAAAGAACTTTTGACGATGCAAAATCATTTTGCACCAACAGTCTCAGTACGATTCATGGTGCAATTTCCATTGAACGAAGCTCCCATCTCTATCGTAATGGAAAGGCAATGCAAATCACCCGAAAGAGACGCGGACTTGCGGACAAGCAGTTCTCCTTTGACTGATACATTGCCCGTCACCGAACCGGATACATCAGCAGCGGCGCAAGTCAGATTGCCTACAATGTTACCTTTCTCGCCAATAACGACCCGTCCCTTGCTGGTAACAGGACCATTCACAGTACCATCGATTCGGATATTTGAATCCGTATTGATTTCGCCCTGGACAGAAGTGCCAACAGACAATGTACAATAATCAGCTCCAGTGACTGGAGTTTCTGTTTTAGATGATATGATACCCATAAATACGATATAAGGGGGAAATTATGATCAATGAGCAGCCTTAAACTCGTCAAGGAAACGCTGGTCGTTTTCCGAGAACATTCGCAAATCCTTCACCTTATATTTAAGGTTAGTGATGCGCTCAATTCCCATACCGAAGGCATATCCCGAATAGACCTTGCTATCAATACCGCAATTTTCAAGCACATTAGGGTCAACCATGCCGCAACCCAAAATTTCCACCCAGCCAGAACCCTTACAAAATGAGCAACCTTTGCCACCACACAGGTCACAAGAAATATCCATTTCGGCAGAAGGTTCTGTAAATGGAAAATACGAAGGACGGAGGCGAATTTTAGTTTCCTCTCCAAACATTTCCTTGGCAAAATACAAAAGGGCCTGCTTTAAATCGGCAAACGATATATTCTTGTCTATATACAAGCCCTCCACCTGATGGAAAAAGCAATGGGCTCGGGCCGAAATGGCCTCGTTACGATAAACCCTGCCTGGACATAAAACTCGTATTGGAGGCTTTTGACTGGTCATGACGCGGGTCTGCACACAAGAGGTATGTGTGCGCAGCAATACATCAGGGTCACGAGTGACAAAAAATGTATCCTGCATATCGCGGGCTGGATGCTCTGGTGGAAAATTGAGTGATGAAAAAACGTGCCAATCATCTTCCACCTCTGGACCTTCGGCCAAAGTGAAGCCCAAACGAGAGAAAATATCTACAATCTCATTGCGCACTAATGATATTGGATGACGGGTTCCAAGCGCTATCGGATCGGGTGTACGCGTCAAATCCATATCGGAGCTGGTGTCCGTCTTGCTGGTGAACGAATCCTTCAACGCATTGATTTTATCCTGCGCTTTGGTCTTCAGTTCATTCAGTTTCAGACCCAACTCTTTTTTCTGCTCTGCCGGTACCTCTCGAAAATCGTTGAAAAGGGATGTTATCTCACCCTTTTTGCTTAAATATTTGATACGCAAGGCCTCTATCTGCTCACTATTCTCAGCGGATATTTTCTCGACCTCATCCAAAAGTTGCTTGATACGTTCTTGTAACATCTCTGTTTGCTTGTTTTAGATGGCATTGCCTTTAAGACTTAATGCCTATACGAAACGCAAATTTAGCAAATTAATATCAAAAGAGAAAACAGGAAAGAGAAAATGACATTTACCTGGGATTTTTAAACACAAAAAACTCCCATACAAAAGTCTGGAAATTTTTCTTTTTATTTTTTCTGAAGGTCTTTCATCGTCAATTGTATTCTGCTGCGTTCATGATCCACATTCAGCACTTTCACTTCCACATGTTGATGTAAAGACAATACTTCCAAGGGATTAGTCACATAATGATCGGACATTTGCGAAACATGGACCAATCCGTCCTGATGAACTCCCACATCGACGAAGGCCCCAAAATTGGTAATATTGGTAACAATGCCAGGCAACAATTGTCCCTCGTGCAAATCGTCAATTGTGTGCACCGTAGGGTCAAAGGAGAAAGTCTCAATATGCTGCCGTGGGTCACGCCCTGGTTTTTCCAGTTCTGCCTTTATATCCTTGAGGGTAGGCATGCCAACCGAATCCGTGACATATTTAGCCAAATCAATGCTGTCTCTCAGTTGTTTTTGGGCAATAAGGTCATCCACCGAACAATGAAGATGAGCTGCCATTGACTCCACCACAGCATATCTTTCAGGATGCACCGCCGAATTATCCAAAGGATTGGCGGCATCAGGAATGCGAAGGAATCCGGCACACTGCTCATAGGCTTTCTCTCCAAGACGGGATACTCTTTTCAGTTCCTTTCTGGATTTGAACGGACCATTTTCTGCCCGATAATCAACTATATTCTGCGCCAGTTGCGGACCCAATCCCGATACATAGGTAAGCAAATGCTTGCTGGCTGTATTCAGATTGACCCCTACCATATTTACGCTGTTGATAACGGTCTGGTCCAGCGATTTTTTTAGTTTGGTCTGGTCCACATCATGCTGATACTGCCCCACCCCAATCGATTTGGGATCTATCTTAACCAATTCAGCCAAAGGATCCATCAGACGTCGGCCTATTGATACAGCGCCTCTCACTGTCACATCCTCCTTCGGAAATTCCTCACGGGCAATAGCAGAAGCCGAATAGACAGACGCTCCATTTTCACTCACTACAAATATCTGCACTGGATGAGAAAAAGAAATGGATTGTACCAATTGTTCCGTCTCCCGTCCCGCAGTTCCGTTTCCTATAGATATGGCCTCAATCTGGAATTTGTCCACCAGACGGGAAAGGGTTGACGCGGCTTCGGTAGCCTTACACTGAGGAGCATGAGGAAAAATTGCTTCAAAATGAAGTAAAGTTCCTTGAGCGTCAAGACAGACCACCTTACATCCGGTACGGAATCCGGGATCTATAGCCATTACACGCTTCTGCCCCAATGGAGGAGCCAATAACAGTTGCTTCAGGTTCTCAGCAAACACGCGGATAGCCTCCTCGTCGGCCAATTGTTTGCTACTGCCGGCAAACTCTGTCTCAATGGCAGGTTTTATCAGTCGTTTATAACCATCGAGTACAGCTTCTTCCACCAATTTGGAAGACTCAGACTGGCCTTTGACAAAAATTCGGGACAATCCCTCCTCAATATTTTTGTCATCTTCCGGGGCTATAGATACCCGCAATATACCTTCCGCTTCCCCCCTGCGCATAGCCAACAGACGATGGGAAGAACACTTGCGCAATGGTTCACTAAAATCAAAATAATCACTGAATTTTGCCGAATCGGGCTCTTTTTCTTTCCCCTTGACTACACGACTGACAATAACCGCCTCCCGAGAAAAGACCCGTCTTACCTTATCACGCGCACCTTCCTGTTCACTCACCCATTCGGCTATGATATCCTGGGCTCCTTTTATGGCATCTTCGGCCGACTTCACCTCTCCTTTTACATAAGCTGATACTACCGATGACAATTTTCCATCTATCTGCATCATCAGTCGTTTAGCCAAAGGTTCCAAACCTTTCTGCCGAGCCACTTCAGCCCGTGTTTTACGTTTGGGTTTATAGGGCAAATACAAATCTTCCAACTCTGTTGCCGACCATGAATTCTCTATTTTCTTTTGGAGATCTGGCGTCAATTTGCCTTCTTCCCCGATAGAAGATAATATAAATTCCTTTCGCTTTTGCAAAGTGGAAAGTTTGTCATACTGTTCTTCTATATTTTGTATTTGCACCTCATCAAGCGAACCAGTCATCTCTTTGCGGTAACGACTTATAAAAGGTATAGTAGAACCCTCTGATAACAATTTCAACGTATTAGATACTTGTTTTTCTCCAATATTCAGCGATTTTGCAATAAAAGACTCGAACATAAAACAGAATTAAGTGAATGATAAACCTAAAATCAACCACACAAAGCATATAAATCGCCTCGCGGATTTATGACCATAACAGGAACCGTGCTTCTCTTAATCACTTTTAGTTCCTTTGGTCCAAACAAAATGTCGTCCAGCCCATAATCTCGTGAAGCAGAAATCATAAGCAGGGACACATTATAACTGGCCGCAACATCGGCAGCCTCAATTTCCACATGGAAACTATCCTTATGGGCTTCCATTTCCTGAAATTTGACATCTGACTTCTCCAGCAAAGTACGGATAGCATCAGCGGTTTGACGCGCACGGCTGCCATAATCCTTAGCAGGCATCAGCATTATCTCCGAATTGAAATAACGTCCCAGACTGCTACTGAAGGGCCCTTTCTCCCGTTCTTCCATCAAAAAACCGACAGGGACCAAAATACGGTCGAAAGAAATGTTTTGTCCTTCTCTGACAAAAAAATAGGGAACACGCAAACTGCGACAAACATCCAATAGTTTTTGAGGATGCGAAAATGGCCACGCCTTATCATTTAGCTGAAATATGAGCATTGAAGCCTCACTTTGCTCAATAATGTCCGTGAAATCATCAAGTGGCGACATCACACGATAATTGATCTGGACATCGGGGCATGCCTCGCTGTTCTGATTCACCCACTGGGCAAAGACCGAATCGTAAGAACTCAAATCCTGGCCTTTTTTGAACGGCACACCCAAAAAGCAAACATCCTTGCGATAGGCTGAAGCCAGTTCACAAGCCATTTTAAAACCTACGGATGGAAAGAAATCAGGCGTTGCCGCCAAAAAAATCTGTTGTTTGAATGTTGCCATAATATAATGCGTCAATCAGAGAAAAATATCATTTGGATTTTGGAGAATCATACGAGCCTCCAATTACGAGGCCAAAAGTAGCATAGAAATGATTGTCTTGACTTCCTGATAATGTTGGGCACATACGCACCCAACTCCAGTTATACCCAACCGAAAATTCAAAATTCTTTTCTATATAGAGATTGACTCCCATATTCATACCTATATCTTGATTGGCAAATTCTGAATTATGATTTGATACATCTATGTCAAGCCAATCGGACAAGGTGACGTCCCAACGCGAGGAATAATAGAAACAAGCCACTGGAGCTATTGCAAAATGGTCATCAATTACCGACTTGTGTCCGACACCAAGTTTATTGGACCAGAAACACGTGTTATGCCAATCTTCATATTGTTCCTTGAAACTCTTGCGTTCCAGATAGGTGTCAAACTCCAATATCCAGCCTTTGGAAAATTCAGCCTCACACTTGAGGCCTGTGTTAAATCCCAAATGTCCGTCTGTAGTCCGATCTCCATCATATAGGGAATTGATACCACCAAAAACACCAAACAGGTAGTCTTGGGCTTGAGCAGAACAAGCTGTAAAAAGAATCAGCAACAATACAAAGACCTTTTTCATAGGAATCTGTTTTTATATTTAAAATAGATAAGCCAAATTAGCATAGAAATTACGGAGACGATCATTGGCCACCTCTTCCGACAAACCAATCTGTCCCCATTCATATCCTACACTCACTTGGTAATGACGCATCACATTCACGTTCACACCCACATTTACGCCCATATCAAACCGTTCAAAATTTTTCCATTGAAAAGTCTCATGATACTGACAGAAAGGGTCGTTGTCCCCATCGTCTCCCCAAAGTCCATAAGCCAAATAAACGCCCGCCTTAGGAGCCAAGTCAAATCCATTGGTAATATGAAATTTATAACCAAGATAAACAGGAATGTGCATATAATAGAGGCGAACACTCTGTTTATCGCATTTTATGGTACGGCCAGCCGCACTGAAAGTGGGAGTCCAGCTATACCCCTTGTTGGATAACAGCAACGAGCCCTCCACAAAAACACTGCTGTCTCCAATCACACCTTCTCCTTTGATACCGACATTAAAACCGGAAAGCCCATCATAATTATCATTGACTATAGAGGAGGAATTAAAACCGGCTGTCACTCCAAATTGGGCATTGGCTACAAAGATGAAGGAACATGAGGCCATTAAACAAAGTAATAATCTTTTTATCATAACTTTTTAATAAATATAATCATCGGCAAAATTAACATAAAAGGGCAAAAAACATATTATGAGCTCTAAAAGTTTTGTATCTCCTAACGAGGTAACAACAAAAAAAGCGCCAAACTTATAAAAGGCTGACGTTTTTTATATTTTATCTATTAAAAGATGTATGCAAAATTGGCATAGACGTTACAGTTCTGAGAGTTAGCATATTCACAAGTTTCAATCAGACCAAACTCCCCACCTATACTCAATTCAAAATGACGACCAAACAATGTATTGGCTCCTACACATAGTCCAGCATCAAGACGCGTATAGGAATCTGGAAAAGAACCGATTATACCATTACTGTCGCCAAATAATCCGACTGCCACATAGCCTCCACCCTTAGGGGTAATTTGAAAATTATCATTTACACTAAACGAATACCCCCAATAAATTGGAAGTTCCAAGTAATACAAACCACACTTATATTTTTCTTTTGTATCCGAAAAAGTAGAAACACCATATTCATCTGGGTCCAATAAGGTATGGTCATTATCTGCTTCGTTCACAAAACCTTTTCTCGACAGCAACAAATCTCCCTCATAATAAAAACCGCTTACAACGTCATATTCCCATTTTCCACCAACATTAAACCCAATGCGACTATCATAATTGGATTTCATCAAACGGGAAACATTCAGTCCCCCCGTAATGCCCAAGCGCTGCGCATTGGCACACATTACAAACATAGCAACGACTGCAATAAATAAAAATCTCTTCATTTTTCAATTATTAGAAAATTGTATTTGAGACGTCGACATCTAAAACAGAAAAAGCGCCAAACTTTTATAAAAGTTTGGCGCTTTTAATAAGTTTTCTATCTATTAAAAGATGTATGCAAAATTAGCATAGAAGTTACGATTCTGAGAATCATCGGAAATGTCCTTATTTACCTTGACAAGACCGAACTCATAACCCGTACTAATCTCAAAATGACGTGCGATCCAGAAATTGGCACCAATACCCAGACCTGCATCAAAACGATTGTTATCATCAACAACACCATCCGTCTTATCATTATAATCAGCAAATGGGTCACAATCCATCTTATCATCATTTCCAAACAAACCACCAGCCAAATAAATGCCTGCCTTTGGAGCTATTTGGAAATTATCATTCACATTAAACTTATAACCCAAATTAATAGGAACTTCCAAATAATACAAATCCACGTCATCCGTCACTGATGTGAACAATACAGACTGCTCGAATTCATAACCTTTTCTTGAAAACAATGCAGAACCTTCATAATAGAAACCCTCTGCTGCATCTGCTTCCAATTTCACACCAAGATTAAACCCAGTACGGCTATCATAATCACCATCTGCGAAACTAGACTCGTTCAGACCAACCGTAATACCAAAATTCTGTGCATTGGCACACATTGCAAACATAGCTGCAACTGCAATAAATAAAAGTTTCTTCATTTCCTAATTGTTTAAAAATTTGTTATTGAAATTATAAATCATCATTAGTTTATATCACCACAAATATATACTATATTTCTGTCCTTCACAAATAATTTTATGTTTAAAAACATAAAATTAGCGAAAAACAAAAAAAAGTAAACATTGCATTCATTGCAGAATTAAAACAAAAAGGCGTTCCTATAAGAACGCCTTTATATAATCACCTAACTGTTATTATCTTATCAGAAAAGAAAGGCCAAATTCAAATACCAATTACGGTTCTTTGAATCATCAGACTTAAAATAAGTGACGTCATCTTCCTTAATGCCATCCCAAACATTCACCATACCGAAATCATAACCGGTACTGACTTCAAAATGCTTCTGAACATAGAAATTAACACCCAAATTAAAACCAAAATCAAAATTACTGAAATGATCATTAGAAATCGTTGTTTCTTTTACTTTTAAGTCATCATAAAATGGGTCATTATCATTTCCATCGTCTCCCCATAACCCCACAGCACCGTAAATACCGACCTTTGGAGCTATTTGCAAATTTTCATTCAAGTCAAATTTATAACCGAAATTAACAGGAACGTGCAAATACCATAAAGAAAAGTTCTCTTTCAAAACATCATAACCAGCCAAACTATAATCCCACTTGCAACCCTTATTTGAAAGAAGCGCGCCTGCCTCTATAAAAAATGGGGCAGACACCTCATCCTCCATTTTCACGCCAATGTTGAATCCAGCACGGGCGTCACAATCGCTGCCATTCCATGTAGAAACATTCAAACCTGCTGTCAATCCCCACTCTGGGTCAGCATTGACCGCAGATGCACACATTATAAATGATGCAATCAGAAGTAATACTCTCTTCATATTATTATATAATTAATGTAAATATATTTTTTCTGGCACAAAAATACGCTATAATTATTGGAAAGCAAACGCCATAAAATAAAAAAACATTAATAAAACCATACTACAGGGTTGTATCTTCTCCCACTCCCCCATGCAGAGTCTGGAATACACGCAAATGAAATTGAGGAATAATGGCAAACACTTGCTCAAATACGCTGGACTGGATTTTCTCAAAACATACCCAGTCAACCTCCTTCACAAAGAAGAACAACTCAAGCGGCAATCCATGCTCCGTCGGCTCCAATTGCCGCACCATGTGACGTTCCGACAAATCACACAACGGATAATGCTCTATGAATTTCAACAAATAATAACGCAACACGCCTAAATTGGTTGGCTGAACTCCGTCAAAATCCTTACCTCCATTTTTCTCTATTCGTTCTACTAACGGATGCAACCAAGCTATCTTGTCAAATGCAGCAAGTTCATCTGGAGAACAGAAATGAACTGAAGACAAATCTATATATACCGGCCGGCATATACGTCTGGACCCCTCGGAAACCATATTTCTCCAATTGATAAACGAGCCGTTGACCAACATCGAGGGAGGAATGGTTGATACCGATTTGTCAAAATTGACAATCTTGACGGTGTGGAGTGTAACACCTTTGACAATTCCATTGGCCTTTTGGCTTGGAACGGTTACCCAATCACCAACCCGTAACATATCGTTAGATGACAGCTGAAGACCAGAAACGAAGCCTATAATGGTATCCTTGAACACCAAAGTGAGTATGGCTGCCGATGCACCCAAACCTGTCAACAGAGTCCATGGAGAACGGTCAAAAACAATACTTACAACCAAGATGATACCGATAAGAATGATGAGGAGGCGGAACAACTGAAACACAATTCCCATAGGCCGGCCTTTCATTCCTGACAAATCACCTTGTTTCTCTACCTCTTCCAATATCTTTCGGCCTGCGCTGAGCATAGCTATAAACATACGGCACGACACAATAACAAGACAGACCTTGCACAACTTTTGCATCCACACCAGCCAAACCGAACCCGAATCAAACGATAGAGGTAACAGAAAATAAATAAGGGTGACAGGCAACAACTGCGATAGATACTTGACCACACCATCATCAAAAATAATATCGTCCAGTTTGGTTTCTGTATATTTCACGAAATCGGCAACAAGCGGCATCAACACCAGTCGAATGAAATAATCAAGCAGAGAAGCCAACAGTATAATAAACACCATTAGTATGCCATGTCCCACCAATAGCGCGTTCTGTAATGTGCCACCTATCATATTAAATATGAAAGCAGGAATCGCAGTGGAACCTGATTCCACCTCTGCCACAGCAGCATGAACAAAGAACGCACCCATTAATGCAAAAAACATGAATCGGATTATTTGGAACACAAGATTCAAGGTGTGCATTTTTGGTTTTTCCTGTTCCTCTTCGTCCTCCATATCTTCCATCTGCTCCTGTATGCGGTTACTGGCTCGGAAGGCTGACATGGCAAAAAAACAGAAACCAATGAACAAAACAAGCAATGCCAGCTTGCTCAATAGAACCAAAGCAATAGTGCCCGGCTGAAAAGCCAAAGGAAGCAGCAAATACACTACCAGTATGGGCAAAAGATGGGAAAAGTAGACCACCACCTTGTCATCAAAAAGAATGTCATCCCACTTGTTCTCGGTTTTTTCCACAAAACGGTGAAGGGCTGGCATCACCATTTTCTGTAAAACAAGGTCTATCACAAATGCGATAGTCAAAATAGCAAGAACAGCCAACACAGCCCCACACACATCGGCAACTGATGGCAACATATTTAAAGAATGCTGCAAGAATGTGCTAAACGGAAGTTCCATGTACTCTATCAACATAAGCTAAACAATATTATTTACCTGAACCACTGAGCAAATCTGGACGGAGACGTTTGGTACGCTCCAAGGCCTGCTCATATTCCCACTCTTTTATTTTTGCCTCATTTCCAGATGTCAGTATATCGGGCACTTTCCATCCATGATAATCGGCGGGACGGGTATAGACAGGAGGAGCCAGCAGATTATCCTGAAAAGAATCGGAAAGTGCAGATTCCACATCACTCATCGCTCCAGGAATAAGTCTGACCACCGCATCCGCCATGATGCAAGCCGCCAATTCACCTCCTGTCAGCACGAAATCACCCACAGATATTTCTTTGGTAATCAAATGCTCCCTGATGCGCTGATCTATACCTTTATAATGACCACAAAGAATAATGATATTACCCAGCAGTGACATAGAATTGGCCATGGGCTGATCAAACAGTTCTCCATCGGGGGAAGTATAAATGACCTCGTCATAGTCCCGTTCGCTTTTCAACTTGGATATGAGCCGATCTATTGGCTCTATCTGCATCACCATGCCGGCACTGAATCCGAAAGCCTTGTCATCTATCTTCTTATGCTTATCGAGCGTATAGTCACGGATATTGTGAATGTATATTTCAACCAGACCTTTGTCTATAGCTCGCTGTACAATGGAGTGACTGAGCGGACTCTCCAACAATTCGGGAACACCTGAGAGTATATCAATTCGCATCATTTAGAAATCTGTTTTGCACAAAAATACACAGAAAAAACGAATTGAAACAATGTAAGTATGAAAATGGAGTCGGAATTTCAGACAAAGACAATTATAAACAGCAGAACTTTGCCCTTTTGGTTTATTTCGAGTACCTTTGTGGTATGATTTATTTGAATAGTTAGCATATGGTTACAAGCAGTAGTAAGCAGTCCAAAAAATCCATACCTACAAAAGATTTGGTAGGAGAAGAAATTCGAATGAAAATCAAGGAAATAGGCACATTATGGCGTAATTCTCCAAACAACCCTCAAATAGATGCTGAAATACTCAAAAACTGGAATAATCTGATAGAGGAATGGATAGCAGACAAAGATATGCCATTGATTATTCGCAAAGAAACAAGCAAGCGAGGTCAATCATTTATGCATCCCAGTGGGAGAGAAATTATCATTTCAGATAATACCGCAGCTATTTGGGTATATAATAATGTATTAAATAGAACGGAGGTTACCTTATCTCGAATTAAAGATCTATTGAGCCAAAACGAGTTGCCAATGGTTTTTATAGTGACAAAGGAGATTAAGGACAAAGCTAAATACACCAAGCCATTAGGTGAATTTGCTATGCCTGAATGGAAATTGTGTCATATACAACCTGTGGGATTTAATACTAATACAAGTATTGAAGGTCTGGAAATATCCGATATTGAAAACCATTTCAGAAAATATCTAAATCCCAACAATATGTTTGTACTTCCTAAAGAAATTGGTTATTTAGGGGAAATAGATGTATTTATTGAGGAACAGAAGCGATAAAAGATATTTTGCCTTTCGTACAAGTTTCTGTGATATTCATCATAATTCGTTAATGAACAGTCCAACTTGCACTATTCTGAGTTTTTCATTCGATTTTTCCAGAGTTTTATAATAACTTTGTAAAAAGACAACAAGCATAGAATGAAAAAGACAACAAGCATAGCAACAGCAGCCGTTTTGCTGCTTATCCTGATAGGAATAGGAGTCAGCCAGAAGAGCAAAAACAAGTCTGCAAAGGCTATTGCCGCCAGTGTCTACCTGCACGAAGAAGGACACGTACACGGCACCACTTACCATATAACATACGAGGCACCTAATGGAAAATCATTACAAACAGAATACGAAGCCGAATTTAAACAGTTTGATCTGTCTCTGTCCACATTCGAGCCACAATCAATCATCAGTCGAATCAATAAAAACGATTCCAACGTCAAGATTGACAACAACTTTCGCACCGTATTTGAGGAGGGAGAAAAGGTATCGGCAGCATCGGGAGGTGCCTTCGACATGACCGTGGCCCCATTGGTCAACGCTTGGGGATTCGGTTTTGACAAGAAAGACCACGTTACAGAATCTCAGGTGAAAGAGATTATGAAACATGTGGGATATCAAAAAGTGAAAATAGAAGGAGACCATCTGATTAAATCTGACCCTGCCATCATGCTGGACGCCTCGGCCATAGCCAAAGGATATTCAAGCGATGTCGTGGCTCGCTTGTTGGAAAAGCATGGTGTGAAAAATTACATGGTGGAAATAGGAGGTGAATGTGTGGTGAAAGGACATAACCAGGAAGGTAAGAACTGGACTATCGGCATCACTAAGCCCGTAGATGACAGTACACAGCAACAGAACGAATTACAACAAATAATAGAGATGAGCCACGGAGGTCTGGCAACTTCAGGCAATTACCGACAATTCTACTATAAGAACGGAAAAAAATTTGCTCACACCATCGACCCCCACACAGGCCATCCTGTCAACCATAGTCTGCTGAGCGCCACCATATATGCGCCTACTTGCATGGAGGCTGATGCCTACGCCACCGCATGCATGGTACTAGGCATTGACAAAGCCATGTCGCTAATTGAAGCTCATCCCGAACTGGAAGGCTACTTCATTTTCAGTGATGCAAACAACAAATATGATGTGAAATTCACATCTGGATTCAAAAATATGATAAAAAATAACCCTTAAATCAAACGCAAGATGGATGACAAAAACATGGTCGCAAAAATAGAAGAATGCGTCATCAACAAACAGATAAAAGTGGCACTGCACCGCATTGAAGAAAATACGGACGGAGAAAAGACAAGCAGTGAAAAAATGACTTTTGACTTTCATTTTGACAGACCCATTGCAATAAGCATACTCAACGACAAGAAAGAAGAGATATACCACTCTGATATCACCCCAGAAAAGACAGAAAACAGATGGGACAATTATGTGGTAAGGCTCATAATTTCAGGCTCAAAAACAGGCCATAAATACACCGTATCGGCCAACAGCACAGATAAGGCTTATGTGAAAAAATTCGGTTACGAATTGAGCAAATAACCAATCAAGGCAAACATCAAAAACAACAGGGGCTGCACCATATCGTGGATGCAGCCCCTGTTATTTTTATTCGTTCTAAGATTTTATTCGCACATCGATTTAAAATGTTCCTTAAAGGCATCTTTTGCCTCTTGTGTCGGGGTGAAACTATCCGATGTTTCCATTTTTTCAAAGATTTTCTTCTCATCCTTGGTCAATGTCTCTGGTATATATACTCCAATATGCACAAGCAGGTCACCCGTACCATAGTGCTGCACATTCGGTAATCCTTTGCCTTTCAGTCGGAGTATTTTGTTAGGCTGGGTTCCTGGCTCTATTTTTATCTTGGCCTTGCCTTCAATGGTAGGAATTTCAATAGTTCCACCCAGCACTGCCGTATAAACCGGAATCAAGGCATTATAAATAATATCATCCTCATCACGTATCAGATCATTATCTGGCTCCTCCTCTATCACAACCAGCAAGTCGCCAGGTTCTCCGCCATGTCGTGGTGCATTACCCTTTCCACGGACCGTAAGTTGCATTCCGCTCTGCACACCTGCTGGCACATTGAACGACACCACATCATCCTGCTTTACTATTCCATCTCCATTACACTTGGCACATTTCTTGGTAATGATTTTTCCGTCACCACCACAGGCAGGACAAACCGTCTGTGTCTGCATGGCACCAAGAATGGTACGTTGTACGCGTGTTATATAGCCAGATCCATGACACTGCGAACAAGTGCTGAAACTGTTGTCCTGAGCCCCAGTGCCTTTGCAATCGGGACAGGACACATAATGTGGCACTTTCAACTTCTTTTCACAACCCTTGGCAATCTCCTGCAACGACAGTTTGATACGGGCACGGATACTGGAACCCTGTCGGCTGGCCGTACGTCCACCACCAGCGTTGCCACCACCAAAGCCGCCAAATCCACTGAAGCCACCAAATCCACCTCCTGAGCCACCTCCAAAAAAGTCGCCAAACACCTGAGAAAAAATATCTTCGGCCGAAGCTCCACTGAAGCCACCAAAGCCACCCGCCGAGCCATCCACGCCTGCCTTGCCAAACTGGTCATAACGCTGGCGTTTCTGTGCATCACTAAGCACACTATAGGCCTCCGCTACCTCCTTGAATTTCTCCTCTGCCTCTTTTTTTTCAGCATCCGATTTGCCAACTTGACGGTCGGGATGATATTTGACGGCAAGCTTGCGGTAAGCCGATTTTATCTCTGCATCGGTCGCCGTTTTACTTACGCCCAGTATATCGTAATAATCATTATTCGAAGCCATAATATTTAAATTTTATTAATCCTGCATAAAACGGGCAATCAGCCTACTTGGCCACCACGACCTTGGCAAATCTGATAACTTTGTCATTAAGTGTATAGCCTTTCTGCGTACAATCAATCACCACATCCTTTTTATCGGGTGTCGGTGCTGGCATCTGGGCTATTGCCTCATGCAGCTCCGTATCAAATTTCTGGTCTTTGGCTTCTATGGGCTTCACGCCATTTTGTGACAAGAAAGCTGTGAACTTATTATGTATAAGCTCCACACCCTCTTTCACGCCATCAATGGCATCGGCCTTGTCAATAGACTGCAAAGCGCGCTCCACATCATCTATAAGAGGAAGCATATTTACAAAAATGCTTTCTCCCGCTGATTTTATCAGGTCACTCTTCTCTTTCAGCGTCCGTTTCTTGTAATTCTGGAAATCAGCATAAAGGAGCAGATAATCGTTATGCATTTTGTCTATTTTGGCCTGAAGCTCTGCCAATTTGGCAGAATCCGCATTGTCAGCAGCCGCATTGTCAACTGGCTGAGCATCGGAATCTGGGACATCAACAGTCTCTTCCGCTGGTTTATCGTCAACAGTTGCCTGATCGGCTTTAGCTGTTGCTTTTGTCTGATCTTCCGCGGCTTCTGCTGTCTGTTGTTCCTTATCCTCCACTTCGGATGCTACATTTTGCTGCTGCTTATCTTCCTCTTTTTCGCTCATATTATATCTATTTTTTATTATCTGACTTATAAAGCGGGCACAACCCTCACCCCTTAAATACAAAAGTCTTGCCAAGTATAAACGATATGACTTCTTGGCAGAAACCCGTCAAAAATCTGACAAAAAAGCACATCGATAAAAGAATCTCTTCCCATCTCTCTTTCTACATCAAACAAATAAAAGAGAATGACAGATGATATAGTAACAAAAAAAAGTTTGCTATCTTTACAAAATAGAGAAATAAATGAAAAATAATATGGATTATCAGAAAGACATTCTTTATCTTGACATAGAGACAGCGCCCATGGAGGGATTGGTAAATGGAAATGATGAAACATTCGGACATTTGTGGGAAGAAAAAGTGGAAAAAATGAAGAAATATGCTCCACAGGATTACCCCGATGACATGAGCGAAGAAGACAAAGTGCAGACAGCTGGACTATACGCTGAATTTGGACGGGTGGTCTGCATCTCATTCGGCGCTTTTTACGAGAGTAAAGACACCCATGAAACTCGTTTTTGCGTCAGTTCCATTTATGGCACCGATGAGAAACAGATGCTACAACAATTTGCCAATCTATTGGATAAGAACAAATTGACCTACAGGAAACTTTGTGGGCACAATGCCAAGGACTTTGACATTCCCTACCTGATTCGCCGTATGCTGATTTACCAGATAAAGCTGCCCCAAATACTGCAACTTACTGACAAAAAGCCTTGGGAAACGCCCATCGTCGACACCATGGAACTTTGGAAATGCGGTGCCACCCGATATAGTGCACAACTGAAACTGCTATGCGCAGTGTTCGGCATTCCCACCCCAAAAGACGACATTGACGGCTCGGAAGTTGCCAACGTGTTCTATCACGAAAAGGATTACAAACGTATTTCGGTTTACTGCGAAAAGGATGTGGTAGCTACCATGCAGGTACACTTGCATCTGCTTGGATATAACTCACTACCAGAAAACAGCATAGTGCATGTAGGTACGAACCCGATACAATCAGCTACCGACAAACAATAACAAAATATGAATTTCACACCTTTCAACACTGACAATATTGCCGAGGTGAAAAGAATGCTGGATAAACAGACATTCAGAACCTGCGACTACACCATCGGAGGCATATATATGTGGGCAAATTATTTTCACTACGAATATCTGACAGAGAACGATACGCTGTATATGAGAGGCACTGACACAGAGACAGGCTTACATGCCTATTTTCTGCCAATCGGCACACTTCCATACAGTAAAAGCCTGCCCCGTCTGCAACAAATATGTATAGAGGCTGGAGACCCACATCTACACTTGACGCTGATACCCGAAAGTGAATTAGGAAAAATGGACATCGACACCAGCAAGGCTGTGCCTCGTGACACATGGGCTGACTATTTGTACGAAAGCGACAAACTGGCCACATTGGAGGGACATAAACTCAACAAAAAAAGGAATCATGTCAACCGGTTTACCCGTGACCACTCCGACTTTTCATTTGAAAATATTGACCAATCCAACATTTTATCGATAAGGAAATTTTTGGTCGATACTTGGGAAAAAGAAGTTATAAAAACAGGAAACTATTTTGAAGCGGAAAAAGAAGGAACCCTGCTAGTGCTGGACAATTACGATAAATATCCCTTTTTCGGGGGGGCATTGAAATGTGACAATAAAATAATTGCATTCACCGTAGGAGAAATTATCAATGACACGCTATATGTACACATTGAGAAAGCTCTGAGTGAATATTCGGGCTCTTACGAAATGATAAATTTTCTGTTCGCTAAAGAAATGCAGACCAATCATCCCGAGTTGAAATGGATAAACCGGGAGGATGACGGGGGCGATGACGGGTTGCGAGAAGCTAAAATGAGCTACAATCCCGCAATTCTGCTGAAAAAATATGATTTGAAAATATGAGAAAAAAAAGTGAGTACGAACAAGAAGCCAAAACGCTTTGGAAAACTTGCTTTGACGACAGCCAAGACTTCATTGACTTCTACTTTGACCACAAATCAAATATTGATAGCCTGCGGTTTTTGGCTAACCTCAAAAGCAACAAACTGGAGAGTTCCATGCTGCTGATACCCTACTCCATGACCTACTTTGGTGAAAACATAAAAACCAAATATGTGTCGGGAGCAGGAACTGAACCTGACTACCGAAAAAAAGGCTGCATGGATCTGTTACTACGCAAATGTATCAAGGAGATGTACATAAATGGCACCGACCTATGCACACTGATTCCTGCCAACAGAAAATTATTCGATTATTATCAAAAGACCAATTTTGCTACTCTCTTCAAAAAAGAATATGTGGAATATGATAATAAATTTGGATTCAAGGCATACGACATTAAAATAAAGGAGATAGAACTGGCATGTCCTAAGGAGGATATGCCTAACACACGAGAGGGGGTTGTCAGAGAACAACGAAAGGCAAAACTGAAAGACTGGCTCTTTCCTTTTATGAAAAAGGGAATGAAACAATGCCAATTCGGCATACAACACACAAACAGCGACTATGAGGAAATAATTGCAGACTTGCTTGTCGACAACGGGAAAGTGATAACCGCCTTCAAAAATGGAGAACTTAAATCGGTGGCACTGGCCTATTGCTGCAATGATAATACCTGTTATAGTATTGAGGAAATAATAAATCCCAGCTGTACAATGGACTATGAATTGTGCATAGTCAACTACCTGATACAAAATTCACATATAAAAACAGTGAGAGTCCGACAGCATAACACAAACAAGGGGGAGGATTACGGAATGGGACGGATTATCAATCTGACACACTTGTTGAAAATATACGCCCGCCACAATCCCGAAATGGAATTGAGTATGAATGTTTATGACCCAATAATAGACGAGAACTGTGGACAATACTATATCAGCAAGGGGAAAATGACAAAAAAGGGAATACCCTGCAAACCGATAAAAGAAGTAGACATCACACAATTGGTAAACATACTGATTCATGATGAGAAAAAGCCAAAAGAAGCAGCCTACATGAGTCTGATGATGGAAAATTGAAAAATCAGAATAAAAAAAATGGATAAAGTCGCCAACTCAAACATAAGTTGGGCAATAAAATTGTAATGTTCGAGGTATTTTTCTAAATTTGTAGCATTGTTTTTCCCTAAAAAAGGATAGAATGAACAAGTACAGAGAGATAAAAGCGACTGAACTGAATGAGAATGTATTTGACCTGATTGGTCATCAATGGATGCTGGTAACCGCTGGCAGCAAGGACAAATACAATACAATGACCGCAAGCTGGGGAGCCATGGGAATATTGTTCAATAAACCCATAGCCATCATTTTCATACGTCCTCAACGGTACACATTCGGATTTTTGGAAAAAAATGATACTTTCACCTTGTCTGTATTGCCAGAAACGTATAGAAAGGCTCTTAACATCTGCGGTTCAAAATCGGGAAAGGATTGCGACAAAATAAAAGAAGCTGGACTGACACCATTGAGCACAGAACTAGGGAATATGGCATTTGAAGAAGCTCGCCTGATATTGGAGTGTAAAAAGATTTATGGCCAGTTTCTGGACCCCAAAGCCTTTTATGACCAAAGTCTTATTCCCGCAAATTTTCCCAAAAACGACTTTCACAAAGTCTACATTGCTGAAATCTCTAAAGTTTGGACGAAGTAAGCAATAATATCATTAACAGAAACACAAAAAGAAAGTCCATGACGATTGATGTAATCATACCGACCTGCAACCCCGACGAAAAACTGGGTCTATTGTTGGGCAATTTACAGCGCCAAAGCATACCACCCCACAAGATATACATCATCAATACGCTGACAGCAGGCCATACGGCTGAAGATTTCAATGCACAATATCAAATTGCCGACAATATAGAAATACGTCACATACAGAGTGAGGATTTTGACCATGGCACCACTCGCAACGATGGAGCCAGAATGTCTGATGCTGATTTGATATTGTTTATCACGCAAGATGCGATTCCGGCAGACGACCATTTATTGGAGAACCTTTCAAAAAATATCAAAGAGGATGTTGTGATTGCTTTTGGACGTCAGGTGGCTGACTCCGAAATGCCCATAGAACGGCTATCACGCAACTTCAATTATCCTCCCGTTGGATATGTCAAAAGTGCTAAAGATAAAGCCGTAATGGGCATTAAAGTCTGTTTCTGTTCTAATGTCTGTGCCATGTATAGGCGTTCCACTTTTTGGGAATTAAACGGATTTCCTACCCACAATATCTTCAATGAGGATATGCAATTTGCCTATAAGGTAATTTCTTCGGGCTACAGCATAGCATATGCTGCCGATGCTGTAGTTTTACACTCTCACAACTATTCCTTAAAAAAAATATTTCAACGATACTTTGACCAAGGTGTATCACAGAAACAAAATGAACAAATGTTCAATCAGTTCTCTTCAATGAACGAGGGTAAAGCCCAAGCCAAGTATATTATAAAAGGACTATCAAAGGAAAAACGCTATAGCCTAATCTTTCTCTTTGTAATGCAGAGCCTTGCCAAACTATGCGGATTCTTCATGGGCAAACACTATAATCTAATGCCTCACGGTCTACGTAAAGCCTTGAGCATGAACAAATATTACTGGAAAATCAGTAGTGTAAAATAAGCCTTTTACCTACGGGAACCCAGTTGCCCGTCACGTGATTCATTTCCTTGAATACATCCAAATTCATTGCATATAACTGTGAGATGGAGAGCATGGTCTCACCTGACTGCACATAATGATATTTTGTGGCAAAATATCGCCGCTGTTTAGGCTGAAGATAGACGATTTCTCCTTCTTTCAACACATAATTGTCGGGAAAGTTATTGTACGCTTTGACTTGCTGCACCGTCAAGCCCGCCTGTTTGGCTATACCGAAAAAGGTGGTACCTTTCTGCACCGATACACATTTCACACCATTTATCATACCATTGACACACTGAGGCGGAAAATTATCAGGAAAAACCGGTTTATCGGAAACAGACGCACGTGGCAAATATTTCTCCGGATTTCGGTCATACTCATACAGTTTATTCACTTCTATTATTTCTATCAGCTGATCGGCATAATGAGGATTGGTAGCATATCCCGATTTTTTGAGTCCTAAAGCCCACGACTTATAGTCAGACATGGACAGAGCAAACAGATTGGTGTAAGCCGGTCGCGAACAAAGAAACAACGAATGGTCGTAATAAGAAGCATCAGCTGACGAATAAACACGAAAACATTCCTGCTTCGTCTCATCATCCTGATAATAGGTAGGACCATTGTAACCATCCTTACATTTAATGCCAAAATGATTGTTGGCATGGCTCACCAACGGACTTCGTCCGCTACCACTCTCCAATACACCTTGAGCAAGCGTGATACTGGCTGGTATATGATATATATACATATTACGGATGGCCAGTTTGTAATACCGCTGGATATATGCCGTCGTCTCGTCTGACAAATACTTGGATTGTGCAGAAAGAAACCATAACGGGTAGAAAAGAAGCAATAGAAAAGAAAGAATGAATCTCATGATTTATATATAAAAAAGGTCGTGCAGAGAAACCGCACGACCCTTTATGATTAATGAGACGAAAATCGGAATCCTCCAATTATTCGAATGAACCCATACGCAGTTTGTTGACCTCCTCGTTAGAGAGGAAACGCCATTGACCACGACGCAAATTCTTCTTGGTAAGACCTGCAAAATAAGTACGGTCCAAACGGATAACCCGATAACCGCAAGATTCAAATATACGGCGCACAATACGGTTACGACCCGAATGAATCTCAATACCGACTTTCTTCGGATCTTCCTCTGAGATACTCAATTCATCCGGCTTGATGTCACCATCGTCAAGGGTGATACCACCCATTATCTTGTTGTAATCCTCTTCACTCAATTCATGGTCAAGCACTACCTCATATACCTTTTTCTTATTGAATTTAGGATGAGTCAGCTTGGCTGCCAAATCGCCATCATTGGTAAGCAGCAATACTCCCGTTGTGTTACGGTCAAGACGACCTACAGGATAGATGCGCTCACGACAAGCATTCTTTACAAGATCCATTACTGTAAGCTTGGCATTCGGGTCATCCGTAGTGGTGACACAATCCTTAGGCTTATTCAGCAATAAATAGACACGTTTGTCCGGATTGATAGTCTGGTCGTGAATCATCACCTTATCGGCACGATGTATCTTGGTTCCCAATTCTGTAACGGCCGTTCCATTGACTGTAATGGCACCCGCCTGAATAAGCAAATCAGCCTCACGACGTGAACATACACCCGCATTGGCAAGGAACTTATTAAGACGTACTTCCTCTTCTGGATCATACTGGATATCATATTCCACTGGCTGTGGCATACGCTGAGGTACATTATTATGCTGCATACCTCCACGATTGAAACCACCACCGCGATTGTTGCCGTAGCCACCGCCTCGGTTGTTGCCGTAGCCACCGCCGCGATTGTTGCCGTAACCGCCGCCGCGATTGTTGCCGTAGCCACCACCACGATTATCACCATAGCCACCACCGCGATTGTTGCCGTAGCCACCACCACGATTATCACCATAGCCACCACCACGGTTGTTGCCGTAGCCACCACCACGGTTGTTGCCGTAGCCACCGCCACGATTGTCACCATAGCCACCGCCACGGTTGTTGCCGTAGCCACCGCCACGATTGTCGCCATAGCCGCCGCCACGGTTGTTGCCGTAGCCACCGCCACGATTGTCACCATAGCCGCCGCCACGGTTGTTGCCGTAGCCGCCATTATTGCCCTGGCTGTCACCATTGTTCTGGTAATCACTACCCGAACGGAAAGGACGACCAGACATTCTGGCATCAGGATTTACAAAACGCGTTTCACCAATGTGACGACGCTGACGGCGCTCACCATTTACGTTGTTACCACGAATTACTTTGTTGTCATTTGAGAAGTTAGGGTTGAAACTTTTCTTCTCTGACTGTCCTTCACCTTCATTTCCAGCTTCATTCCTCCCGGAATTCTGCCAGTTGTCATCTGTAGGTCTCATTTTCTCTAATACTTTTTTGTTATAAGATTATACTTTTTATAAAAAACGGAAATTCCTAATATTTATTTTGTGTTTTTCTCATCAGTCGCATCACTTGATGCTGACCTATTATTTTCAATTTGTGCAATTTCCTTACGCATCTCCGCAATTTTCTTCTCTATTACATCTTTCAATGCAGAAGAAGACTTGGACGAGGCCAAGAACCCGATATTATTCTCGTAAGTAGCAATACTGGCCTTCAGTCGGGCTAGTTTACTGCCATCCGACTTAGAGTCGGAAACAGAACGGGATGAATTGCGTGGGGAGGAAGATTCCTTCATGTTCAGCACATCAAACTTCTCGTCAATAGCTGCTTTATACGATTTATACAAAGCATCCTTTTCTTTAAAAGGCACATGCCCCACAGCATTCCATTCTTTGATTAGAGCACGCAGGGTATCTGCCGCTGCTTTGGTGTCGGTTGCAGTATCAAGCGTCTGAATCTTTTCAATCAGTTCTTTCTTCTTGTCCAGATTAACCTGCTCTTCGCTTTTTCGCTCCTTAAACTGCTTTGACTTGGCATCAAAAAAGGCATCACAAGCTGAAATAAAACGCTTCCAGACAAGGTCAGACTGCTTTTTGGAAACAGAACCGATGGTCTTCCACTCCTTTTGCAGCTCCACCAATTTTTCAGTCGTTTCCTTCCAATCCGTATTATCCTTCAAGGCCTCAGCCTGTTCACACAAAGCCACCTTTTTAGCAAGGTTATCTGCAAAGTTAGCCTTTACAGATTTGAAGTATTCACCCTTGGCATTGAAAAACTTGTCACAAGCCGCACGGAATCGTTCATAGATAGTGGTGTTGAATTTCTTCGGCGCAAAACCGACTTTCCGCCACTCACCTTGCAAATCTATTATGACCTTGCTCTGATCCTGCCATTCCTTAAACGAAGCCAACTTAGAAAAGTCTATAGCCTCAATTTTCTCACATATTTCGGTTTTCTTAGCCAAATTGTCAGTCTCGGCGGCACGCAGTTTATTAAAAAATTCTGCATGCTTCTTATTGATGACTGTAGAAGCTGCCTTAAATCTGTTCCAGATAGTTTCACGTAAATCCTTGGCTACCGGTCCCAGTTCACCCCATTCCTCATGCAGGAGTTGAAGTTTTTTAAAGGCATTCACCACGTCCGTCTCTGCGTCAAGAGCCTCCGCCGACTCACAAAGTTTAGTTTTGGCTTCAAGATTTTTCTTGAAGTCATAATCTCTCATCTCGTTATTGATTTTGAGTCCATCATAAAAAGTCTCAACCAATCCTTGATAAGTCTCGCGAATCTTGGCTACATCGGTAGCTGGTACCATGCCAATGGATTTCCACTCCTGCTGCAATTTCTGAAAAGCGGGAACTTTCTTACCAAAATCATCAGTATTCTCAATAAGTTGACCCAAAGCAAGAATAAGATTTTTCTTCTTATCCAGATTGTTCTGTTTCTCGGTCTCCTCCCGTTCAAACTCAGCCTGACGTTTCTTCTTATACTCCGTCAATATATCTTTGAATGCAAGTTCCAGTGTATCCACTACGGGGTCGAAATCGGATTCCCGCCCGCCCTCGGCAATAAACTTGGACTTTGCATCTTCCTTTTCCTGATTGATAATGCGATAGAAATTATGCTTAACAGCCTCAATTTCGCCACGAGACTCAGAATCGGGATTCTCTGCAGAAGCCACAATTTCTCTGGCTTTCTCTATGAGTTCCTCTTTAGTGAGGTCTTTCATTTTATCAATGGCCTCCTCATCCGGATTATTATCATCTACGTCCTTATCGGAAACCTTCTCAGGTTCGCCCGAAGGCAAAACAGTAGCCTCTACATTTTCAGCTGCATTTGGCTGCAATTGAGAATCATTTTGCTCAAGTATGTCCATTTCTATCTATACAATTTAATACATATAAGGTGTGCAACTACATGAATCGATTAAAGCATTGCACTACGCAAATTTAAACAAAGTTTTTAAGAGCCGCACATTTTGAGAGATAAATGCGGGGAAAATATTAAAGAAGTTTCGGCAAACCGTATTTTTCAAAATCAAATTCCTCAAAAGCCTTGAGAGCCGTATCGTAACCCATCTTGTAAATTTCTTCAGCTTTTGAATTTTCAAACATGCCTACCGATTTATTCTTGGTCATGTCAATCACCAAATCACAAAAGGATTTTTCATGAATGGTGTTGCCATTGACAGCCAGATGAAACACACGTTCAGCCACATTTTTCAGACCTGGAGATGTGTTTTTGGGCAACGGAACAATGGGATTGACATGTACTCCTATAACCAGTTCGCAATCATCTCGCAATATTTCAGCTGGAAGGTTGCAAAATATACCACCATCGACATACAATTTACCATCTATCCGCTTGGGGTTGAACAGAATGGGAACACTGGCCGAAGCGACCACAGCATCCACTAAATTACCCGATGAGAAGTATTCATTTTGTCCATATATGATTTCGGCAGCATTCACTATCAGCGGAATGCGAAGTTCCTCAAAAGTCTTGGCCCGAAGATGTGTTTCCAGATATTTCTTATATCCTTTGGTATTAGCCAATCCTCCATGCTTGGGCATATTGAGGGTAACGCCTTTTAAAATAGAAGCATGAAGAAAAAAATCCTTTATCTGGTCTATCGACTGCCCGTCCGCATATAGAGAACCAACAATAGCGCCAGAACTCACCCCTGATATAATGTCGGGATGTAATCCCAATTCTTCCATCACTCTGAGGACTCCAAGATGAGCCACACCTCGCATACCTCCGCCACTAAGGGCCAATCCTATTTTATATTTTTTTGCCATATTCAGCTGAGAGTTCCAGATCTAAAATATTTCATACTACCTTTTCTGTAACATACGGATACCTGCGTTCAACCCAATAGGCATAAAAGGCGAACACAACCATCATCAACACCAATACCGTCAACGAAACCCATGCCGTGCGGGAATAATAGGCAATAAAGGCAAACAGCACCAGCACACAATTAAGCATGATTGATACCATCAAAACCCAAGTATGAGAATACCCCGAAAGAAGCAATCGTTGATAAAGGTGATTTTGAGTAGGGGCTAACAAATTTTCATGATTGGCTATGCGTCGAAACAATGTATATGTGGCATCAAAGAAAGCCACACCGCAAAGCATGATGTATAGCAGCAAAGATGGTGAATAATAGGTGACCCGGGTCCTGTATGCCTCAGGAATATCGGGCTGATATAAACTCACAAAATACAGAGCCATCACTGAAAAAACGAATCCAAGAAATTGGGCTGAAGCCTGTCCCATCTGCACCCTCGAAGGATGCCAGTTGAGGACCAGAAAACCGCCAATGGCTGCAAACAGGAAGAAGAGCGGATTGTTGATAGGAAGTATCAGCATGGTAAGCACACAAATCTGCGATGCCTCAAAACCCAAATAGGCGTCAATACCATTGAATGCCGGGAACAGATTGATAAGCCACATAAAAAGGAAAAAGGTCAACACATTGGCTAAAATCACGATAAATGGAGAGGTCCATACATATTGACCTATCGAGAAGGAATGGACGCCGCCCATAATGAACATAGCCGCAGCTATGGCAATGGCCTGAAACAGCAACTTCAGCAATGGAGGGAAGTGCATCCGCTCGTCATACAAGGCTGCCCCAACCAACAGCAAGCCAGGAAACATGGCAAACAGTAACCGAACCGGCATAAACTCCGGATGATAGCAGGCCAACACCATACAACAGAAATACCACATTATCACTATGGATAGTCCGCCACCTTCTGGCACTATATGTACGCGATTGACCAATGGCTGCGCCTGCGCCTTCAGATATCGGACAATTGCCTGACGACGAATCATATACGCAATAAGCCAAGAGCCAAAAAATGACAATAAGAACAGAATCCAGATCATATTTCACCCCCACTGTTAAATTCATAATAAAGCGACTCGCATACCCCCAAAACATTGCAATGTAGAAAACCACAAGGAACAAATTTGTAAGCATTATTGCCAAAGAAGCATTATTTTATGAACTCAAAAATAGCAATATTGTTTGATTTTATCTCTATCTGTCGTAACTTTTTTAAACAAAAAAATGTCTGGCAGAAGAAAACTGTCAGACATTTTATAATTAGACCCTCAAAGAGTCAATAAAAATATGATTCTGTTATTTTTTTGCAGCCTGCTCCAATGCCAAAGTCTTGGTTGGAAGGTCACAAACATCAGAAGGGCCAAAATACTGGATAGGACCAGGGTAAACAAAGCATGTATTCTTTGCCCACTCAGCACGGTTCTTTTCCAGTGCCTTGAATGGAGCACCATCAAGTTCAACCAGGGCCTTACGGATAACGGGCTTCATCTCACCATTACGGCGTTCCATGTTCATCATCATGGTGATAGGCACACCAGCAGCAACCCAAGAGTCAGACTTGGCTGTTGTATTCTGTATCAGAGACATATATCCGGTTTTTCCACTGGCTATCAAATTTGCGGCATTGTAACCTAATGAATAGCAGTAGTCAGCATCGAAATTAGAAGGAGCTGCACAGCGTCCTTCATAACCGAAGAAGTGGCCCAGTCCTGAGAATTTTCCAACATATTTGCCAGCCTCTTTACGCTTAGCCAATTCCTTACGAACCATCTCGATAAGCAATTTCTCCGTTTCGATAAGAGATACCTGTACATTTCCGTGTGGGTCACGCTCCAGTGTAAGTTGCTTGGCAATGGCCTCTGGCAGACTCTCATAAACATTCTTGCTGGCAGCTGACAGTTTAGCGACAGCCTTAGCCACGTCACCATTCTCTGCCAACAGATTGTTGAGTTCAGCTATAAGGGCATTCATCTCTGGAATGAACTCGATAAGGCCCTCTGGAATAAGAACGACACCATAGTTGTCACCCTTCTCGGCGCGGGCGGCTACAGTATCAGCTATATTATTCACGATTTGGGCCAATGTCATCTTCTTCTGCTCTACCTCTTCTGATACTATGCAGATGTTTGGCTGAGTCTGCAATGCACACTCCAATGCGATGTGCGATGCTGAACGGCCCATCAGCTTGATGAAGTGCCAATATTTCTTGGCAGACTTGGCATCACGCATAATGTTGCCTATAACCTCAGAATAAACCTTGGTAGCAGTATCGAAACCGAAAGAAGTCTCTATCATATCGTTCTTCAAGTCTCCATCTATGGTCTTAGGGCAACCAATTACCTGCACGCCAGCCTTCTTGGCAAAATAATATTCAGCCAAAACACAGGCATTTGTATTTGAATCATCACCACCTATTATCACGATAGCCTTAATGTTCAACTCTTTGCAAATAACCAATCCGCTTTCAAACTGGTCTTCCTTCTCCAGTTTGGTACGTCCTGAACCTATGATATCAAAACCACCTGTGTTACGGTAGTCATCAATAATGCTCTGAGTCAATTCAATGTACTTGTGATCGATCAAACCGCTTGGGCCACCCAAAAATCCATAAAGTTTGGTATTGGGGTTCATGGCCTTAAGGGCATCATAGATACCGCAGATAACGTTATGTCCACCAGGAGCCTGACCACCCGAAAGAATAACACCAACGTTGCCATTGTCAAATTTCAACTTCTTGTCTGAAGAGGCAAATTTGACGATTGGCAGACCATAGGTGTTAGGGAACAGTTTCTTGATTTCTGCCTGGTCGGCAACAGACTGAGTCGCTTTACCCTCAGTCAGGACCACACCACCCTTCAGTGCCTTAGGCAACTTGGGTTGGTACTTTGATCTTTCAATTTCCAATGCACTTTTAGCCATTGTTCTTCTTATTTTATATTAGTAAAAATTATTGAATCCAAGCCACTGCAAGGGCTGAACAAGCCATCGCAGACTTTCAGTTTTCAAAAATAATACAAAATTGCCTAATTTTTGGGTAATTTCATAACAGAAAGCAGAATAAATTAATCTGCTTTCTCACGGCTGCCATTGTAATAATATCCATACAAGTCAGTAATGGAAGCCCCTGTAAGAAAAAAGTCGAATAACAACTAAATATTTCATCAACATTTACTTCTGCAAAAACATTTGACGAAGTATCTTTTTTCCTGATTCCGACTTGAATATATTTTTTTCCACATGATTCACCACGTCCTCTGGTTCCGCATCCTCATACAGATTGACAAGAAAATCAGCCTCTACCAACAACTGGTAATCTTTACCTTCTATATGAGAGTAAGTATGATGGTGGGCCACCAGATAACAGACTCGGTCTATGACCTCTTCTGTATATTGCAATCGCTGCAACATATCGCGGGCGGGAGCGGGACCCAGTTCTTCCTGATGTTTTCCCACAGAATCGCCATAAAGGTCCAGCGAGGGTCTGATTCCAATATCATGAACGATGGCGGCCGTTTCCAATACCTGCTGTTCACAGGCGGACAGACTTTCCATCTGCCCCAACAGCCGGGCGAAATCATAAACCTTGATAAAATGTTGTATTTGTTTGGCCATGCCTTTATCAAAAGCAACCATTTCCAATATCAGTTGGTCCTGCTTTGTCAGATTCATCTTTTCGTTCTGTTATGATACCAAAATATCAGGCCTTTTCTATTCCTTCAGACTCTTCGGGCTCATCCGGCTCGGCATGAAGCACCACCTCACAACGGGGAATCAGCTGGCACATCTCCTGCTCTATTTTATCACATTTCTGATGCACCTCCACCAAATCCATTTGTGAATTGAAATGGATATTCACACGAATAAAGGTGTCAGCACCTGCCGCTCTTATTTTAAGGTCATGATAACACTTTATGTCAGGATTGGCTTTCAGCGCTTTCTCCACCACTTCTGTTATGCCGTCGGGCACATGGTCAAGCAATACATTGATAGCCTGTCTACCCAGCCGATAGGAGATGAACAGAATGATGACAGCTACCGCCAATGCCGAAATGGCATCAGCCTTGTGATATCCCATATTGGCCAAAAACAAACCTAACAATACGACTGCCGAGCTGAGAATATCGGTGGAAAAATGGATGGCATCCGCCTTTAAAGCCTGGCTATTGCTGGCTTTCGCCGCCTTAAACAACATACGCGAACGGGTAATATCTATCACCATAGAGGCAATCACCACCACATAACTCCAAATGGAAAATTTGATAGCCACCTGCGTGAACAAAAGACGGTTTATTGCCTCATATATAATCCAGCCACTGGTAATGACCAACAATATGGACTCAAGAAAGGCGGATAAATTCTCCACCTTGCCATGACCATAGTTGTGATCCTTGTCTGCCGGCTTGTCTGATATACTGACCGACACATAGGTAATGATTGCTGCTAAAAGATCCAGAAGGGAGTGCAGCGCCTCCGACAGAATACCCAAACTGGCGGTAAGAATACCTACCACAAACTTGAACGTTGTAAGAAATACGGCAGCCAATATTGACGACATGGCCGCTTCCTTTTTATTTGACATAGACTAAAATATTAACGGCATAAAGATACAAGTAAAAGCAATCAGGAACAAATTTAAAAAAAGAAAGTAAAGAAGCATTCTACAGATAAAGAGACTTGCGACGATATTCAAGAGGTGACATTCCTACATGATGCTTAAAAAATTTGCCAAAAAAAGACTGGTTGCAAAAGTTGAGTTCATTGGATATCTCCTGAACAGTCAGTTGTGAGGAGCGTAACAATATTTGGGATTCCAATATAATATAGTCATCAATAACCTCATTAGCCGACATCCCGTTCAGGTCTTTCAGCACTCGGCTCAAATGCTTTGAACTGATACATAACTTGTCGGCATAGAATTGCACACCATGCTCCTTATTGTAGTTATGTTGCAACAGATAAATGAACTTTTGAGCAATCAGAGATTTTCGAGAAACAGAACGGTCCTCCGCCCCCTCCTGACAAGACAGCGAACCAAGAATCTCATACAACAAAGAATAAAGCAATCCATGCAATATTTCTTTTTGCGCTTCAAACTGATTTCGCAATATGGTTTTTTCTATCAACTGGTAATACAAATCACCGATCTGTACCAATTCATCAGATATAGACAATAGGCGGGCCTCAAAATAATTGGGCAAATTAACTGTTATATGCGTAAGCACCTCATTAAAAACCTTAACAGATCCAACTATTCCAAATCCCATAAAATCAGGGGATTCACCATGCAACACCAACATTTGATTAGGCATAACCAACAGCACTTGGTTCTTTTGAACCACATAATTTTTCAAATTGACGTCCAGCGACAAACTACCATCCACCACATAACACAAAACTGCCATTTGCACCCGACACGGGATATCCATAGTCGGTAACTTATGCAAATTCTTCACAAAGACAACATCTTCAATTATTTTTTCTGCGTTTCCTGCAAAACTCAGTTTCTGAACATCCTCAATACTCAGTGTGTTATTCATACCCCTTTGACTTATTTTGACCATAAAGATAAATAGACGCAAGCAATAAACAAACAAAATGTCCGAAACAGAACAATTTATGAGTTATACAACACTTTCACGAGCTATGCGTAAGCCATTACTTTGCATCATAAACAAAAAACAGACATCATGAAAAAATTTGTATGGATAGTAGCGGCCATTCTGTTAACAGGATGTACACATAAAAACCAACTACCAACGGGAATAGAACCTGTAAGGGTAAAAACAATGCAATCGGAGTCCGGAACAATAACGGACTGCAACAAATATATAGGTACCATAGAAGAATCAGCGTCCATTCCGCTCAGTTTCGCCGTTCCTGGCACCATACAAAAGGTTCTGGTTGATGATGGCAGCCCTGTGAGAGAAGGGCAAGTCCTTGCCATTATTGACAAAACCAGCTTGCAAAATACCTATTCTGCGGCAAGGGCAACATTGTTGCAAGCCGAAGACGGATATAGAAGACTCAAAAGTCTATACGATAAAGGCAGCCTGAGTGATGTGAAATATGTGGAAATACAGACCAAACTGGAACAGGCCAAATCGGCAGCCGAACTGGCAAAAAAGAACTTGGAAGACGGGACGCTAAAAGCTCCCGCCAGCGGTGTCATTGCTGATTGCGAGGCCAAGAATGGAGCTAACGTAATGCCTGGCATCAAAGTGATGAATTTGGTACAGACCAACACGGTATTCGTTAAAATAGCCATTCCAGAAGAGGAAATTGACAATGTGAAGGAAGGAGCTTCTTACTCTTTCTCGGTCAATGCCATACCAGGAAAGACATTCAAGGGTATTGTGACAAACAAAAGTATCACTGCCAATCCGCTGTCACACTCTTACGAAATCAAACTGACCGTAAACAATGCGAGGGGGGAACTGAGACCTGGCATGACTTGCCAAATGAATATGAAAAAAGGAAAAGGGAACAATCACTCCACTCTGATTGTACTGCCTCAGCAAGCTATATTTATGGACGAGAACAACAAGGCATACGTTTGGACTATTGAGGATGGAAAAGCGAAACGCAGATATGTGGAGTTAGGAGACCTGACAGCCCAGGGGGTCACCATTACAGACGGGTTGACAAATAATGACATTGTGATAACCGAAGGACAAAACAAGGTAAGCGATGGTACTAAAGTAAAAGCATTATGAAAGAGAAAAAATCCAACTTTATAGAGACGGCAATGCACTATCACCAGATAGTTATGTTGCTGACAGGCATATTAGTAGTATTTGGTATCTGGGCCCTTATAAACATACCAAAAAACGAATTTCCTAATTTCACCATTCGGCAGGGCGTGGTGGTGGTGGTGTATCCTGGTGCCACATCGGCAGAGGTGGAAGAACAAGTAACCAAACCTATGGAAAAATTTCTTTGGAGATACAAAGAGATAAAAAAGAGAAAAACCTACACACAGAGTCGTGACGGAATGGCCATCATCTATGTTGAACTGAACGATGACATAACGGATAAGGATGAGTTCTGGAGCAAATTCAAGCATGGTGTGGAATCCTACAAACAGCAATTACCTACGGGGGTGGCCGCTGTGCTGGTCAATGACGATTTTGGCGACACTTCGGCTTTGTTGATAGCCATGGAAAGCGACCAAAAGGACTACAGGCAGATGAATACCTACATGGACGAGCTGGAGGACAGATTGCGGAGGATTGAGGCTTTGGCCAATGTAAGAAAATACGGCTGTCAATCAGAACAGATAGGCATTTATCTGAACCAGGAAAAAACAGCAGAATACGGACTTTCATCTTCCATGCTGGCTGGCAATCTGCTGTCACAGAGCATTACAACTGTCAGCGGCGCTGTCAACAACAGAATGACTAAAATACCATTACATGTAAAGAGAAGCTACGACAGCGAATACGACATTGCCCAGCAAATAATCTACACCGACCCGACTGGTCACCTTATCCGTCTAAAAGATATCGCTGACATTCGGCGGGAATATCCCGACAAATCGGACTACATTACCTACAATGGAAAAAAATGCGTACTGCTGTCCGTTGAGATGAACCATGGCAACAACATTGTCGATTTTGGCAAAGAAGTGAATAATGTCATCTCCGATTACCAAAAGACACTGCCTAACGATGTTCACATTTACAAGATAACTGACCAAAGTCAGGTAGTGGGCGACTCCATTATCAATTTCCTTCGGGAACTGCTGATTGCCGTAGTTGCCGTAATGGTGGTGATTATGCTGCTGATGCCAATGCGTATTGCTGGAGTGGCTGCCAGTTCCATTCCTATCACCATTTTCATTTCCATTGGCATATTCATGATGGTGGGCATTGAGTTGAACACTGTCACGCTGGCTGCTCTGATTGTGACACTGGGTATGATTGTAGACAACTCCATAGTGATAATAGACAGTTATGTGGAAAAGCTGGCAAGCGGAATGAGCCGCTGGCATGCAGCCAGCACCAGTGCCAAAGAATTTCTGAGTTCCATTTTCAGTGCCACTTTGGCTATCAGCATCACCTTCTTCCCTTTTCTGCTCACCATGAAAGGTATGTTCCATGATTTTCTGTTGTCATTTCCCACTTCCATCAGCATTGTTCTTGGAGTTTCTCTATTGGTGGCTATCTTTATTATACCTTATCTGCAATACTTGTTTATCAAGAATGGCACGAAAAAGAAAAAGAACGGAAACAAAACTGTACTGGAGAGGGTGCAGAACGGGTACGACAAAACAATAGAAACCTGTTTCCGCCATCCTTACCTCATATTGGGATGCGGCACCGCAATCATAATTGGAGGCATTCTGCTGTTCAATAAGCTGCCTCAGCGCCTGATGCCTGTAGCCGAACGCAACCAATTTGCAGTGGAAATAACATTACCCGAAGGAACGGCTGTAGAAAAGACAGCGACTATTGCTGACAGTTTGGAACATATATTACGAAAAGACAAACGGGTAAAATCGATCACCTCATTCATTGGATGCAGTTCTCCCCGTTTTCATACAGCATACGCACCCAGCATAGCAGGCAGCAACTATGCCCAATTCATAGTAAACACCTCCGATGATAAGGCGACGGTTGACTTGCTCAACCATTATGCCCCTATCTACACCGACTATTTTCCTGAAGCGATGGTCCGATTCAAACAGATGGAATACTCGGATGCCAACATTCCTATAGAAATAAGACTGCAAGGTGACAATGCTGCGGAACTGAGAAGGATGAACGACTCCATTATGCGCAGATTGCGCCAACATCCCGACCTGATTCTGGTTCGGTCCAGTTTGCTGGACCTGACGCCCGGAATAGCGGTAAATCTGAATGGAGACGAGGCTACCCGGCTTGGCATCAGCAAAACCGCAACATCCGTAGGTTTAGCCAGCCGTTTCAGCGATGGTGTCCCTATCTCGACACTTTGGGAGGGCGATTATCCGCTCAGTGTTGTATTAAAAAATGACAAATGCCGCCAAATGAATGCCGATGAACTGGGAAATACTTACCTGCCCACGATGATACCTGGCAACAACATTCCTCTACGACAAGTCGCCAATGTAAAACCCGAATGGACTGACGGACAGATAACCAGACGAAATGGAATTCAGACAGTATGCGTATATGCCGATGTCCGCCGAAACGTTAACGTCAACGATGCCACAAAGAGGGTGATGCGGGAAATGCAAGAGGTGAAAATACCCGAAGGGGTGACTCTAAGCTATGGCGGAGCTCAAGAAAGCGATAATGAGACACTGCCAAACATCATCTCAGCTTTGGTTATCTCCGTTTTCATCATCTTTTTCATTTTATTGTTCCATTTCCGAAACGTAAAATTGACGCTGTTGCTGATAAGCACCATGATTATAGCGCTGCCAGGAGCAGCGATAGGACTGGGCATAACTGGTATGGACGTTAGCATGACCAGTATATTGGGTATTGTGAGTCTGATGGGTATTCTTTCCCGTAACGGTATCATTATGGTGGACTATGCCGAAGAATTGCGCAAAAAACAGGGGCTCTCGGTTTACGATGCCATACTCAACTCCGCCAAACGCCGTATGCGCCCTATATTTCTGACCAGCGCGGCGGCATCTATGGGCGTAATTCCTATGATGATAGGTGGCAGTTCTCTCTGGAGTCCACTCGGATCTGTGGTGTTTTTTGGCACATTCGTTTCCATGATATTGATAATAACCATGTTGCCAATAGCCTATTGGAAAATATTCACTCATAAACAACAAACACGATGAACAAAACTGGCATAATAATACTGATGAGTCTGACCTTGGTCTGCAAAGGAGTGGCTCAAAGAGAAATGACACTGGAACAGTGCAAAGAGATGGCTGCCAAAAACAATAAAAAAATGAGACTAAGCCAATGTCAAACAGAGGCTGCCAAAGAACAGAAAAAAGAGGCTTTCACGAATTACTTTCCTAAAATATCGGCAACCGGACTCGCCTTCAAGGCTAACGATGACCTCATGAATGGTAATGTGGATTTGAGCGGAATGGAAAGCAATATGGGCAGCACACTAGGCCCTGCTTTGGCCAATCTGGGTATCGACCCGGCTTCACTACCCACATCGGTCAAGGTGTCGGCCCTCAACAAGGGTTATATGGCTTCGGTAATGGCCATACAGCCAGTGTATGCCGGTGGACAAATAATTAATGGCAACAAACTGGCTAACATCGGAGTAGAAGTAGCCGAACTACAGGAAAAACAGGCCTGCAACGAGGTCAATGCCAAAGTGGAACAATATTACTACACCCTTATTAATTTACGAGAAAAAAGGCATACTCTTGACACTATGGATAAACAGTTGACTCATATTTTGGCCGATGTGCAAAATTATTTGGATGCTGGATTGTGTGAACGTAATGACTTGCTAAATGTGCAATTGAAACAGGATGAACTGAAATCAGGGATGCTAAAACTTGACAATGGCATCAAAATAACACGGATGCTGTTGGCTCAACAAATGGGAATGGACAAAGACAGTTTCAACATTTCAGAAGGTATAAACAGTATAATGGAAACACCAGAAAGCCAGAGAGTAAATACAGATAGCGCAGTAAGCAACAGAACAGAATATAAACTGATGGACAAAAACATTGAAGCTAATGCACTGCAAACAAAGATAAAGAGAGGAGGGTTTCTGCCAACAGTTGCAATAGGCGGCACCGTGTTCAATCACGATTTGGCAAAAGACCTTTTTGGAGAAAGTTCAACAGGAGCAATGGTGTTTGTGTCGGCCTCCGTTCCTATCAGTGACTGGTGGGGTGGGTCTCACGCCATCAGACAAATGAAACAGGAAGGACAGATAGCCATGCTGCAAAAAGAAGATGGTGAAGAGATGCTGAGCATACAAATACAGCAGACTTACAACGAGATGGAAGAGGCATACAACCAACTGCAGGTAGCTCAACATTCTGTAACTGAAGCAAAAGAAAACTACAGACTCAATTACGACTATTACAAGGCGGGAACCGCCACACTTACTGACTTGTTGAACGCAGAATCGGCCATGCAGCAAACGCTGGACAGACAAACCGAGGCGATGACCACATACCTGATTAAACAAGGGACTTATCAACGAGCCATAGGGAACTAAGCCCCTCTATTGTTAGAGATTTTAAAACGGACAATTTCCAACAAAAAAATGGGCTTTTTATAAGAGACAAACAAAAAAAGATTATTTTTGTGAAACAAGATTTAAAAAGAAGCTCTTTATAAACCCTTTAAATAGAAAAAACATGACTGAACTGAAACAAGTTTACCGTTGCACTGTATGCGGCAACATTGTAGAAGTGGTAAATGCCGCTGGTGGAACACTAAGCTGCTGCGACCAACCCATGAAGTTGATGAAAGAGAACAGCCAAGACGGCGCACTCGAGAAACACGTACCCGTCATTGAAAAGATAGATGGCGGTTACAAAGTAAAAGTCGGTGAGGTGGAACATCCTATGCTGCCTGAACACCACATACTGTGGATTGAATTGGTAACCGAAAACCAGATTCTGCGCAAATATTTGAACGCAGGCGAAAAACCGGAAGCCATATTCATGACTGACGCCACCAATGTATATGCCCGTGAATATTGTAATCTGCACGGACTCTGGAAATCAAAATAAGCTATTCAAACACAATAAAAAGCTCCCCGAATGTAATTCTACTTTCGGGGAGTTTTTATTTTCTGATTCATCGATACCTCCAAATTTTCCTACAATAGGTCCTTGCCTAACTGCTTGAAAAAATCCCATATTACAATGCCTGTGGTAATGGAGACATTAAGCGAGTGCTTGGTTCCGAACTGGGGCAACTCAAGACAACCATCACTGATGTCAACCACTTCTTGCTGAACTCCTTTCACCTCATTGCCCATTACAACCGCGTACTTGCGGGTCGGGTCAAGTTTCAGGTTTTGCAACTTGTCACTCCCTTCCACCTGTTCCACTGAATAGACAAAATAGCCAGCCTGCCGTAATTGTCTGACCACCTCTACCGTAGAATCGGAAGCCTCCCAATCCACAGAAAACTCGGCGCCGATAGCCGTCTTGTGTATCTCCGGATTGGGTGGGGTTCCAGTTACTCCACACAGCCATATCTTTTCCACTCTGAAAGCATCCGACGTGCGGAATACTGAGCCTACATTATAGAGACTACGCACATTATCGAGCACCACCACCAGCGGAATTTTCTTAGTTTGTTTAAACTCTTCTGTGGTGATACGATTCAGTTCTGTTATTGTCAGTTTTCTCATTATCCAAAAATTTCAAAAAAAATCAGTTTTGTTTGACTATCCATTGACGAGCCGTTTCTATGATGGAATCCTCATTATCCAGATAGGCTTTCTGAACATCCAGACTGGCCTGAATATCCGGCTGAATGCCCCACTCTGTGCAGACTTTCTCAGCATCGTAATAGATGGCCGATGAAAAACGGAGGAACCATCCACAAGGCAATTCATTGCTGATGGGCAAACCACTTCCGCCTCCCGTCACATCTCCTATCAGTTTCACTTGCGGCAGCACCTTCATAGTCTGCGCAAAATTGTTGGCGGCACTGAATACATCACGGTTAGTGAGCACAGCCACTGGTTTGTCAAGATATTTGGTTCCTCCGCTGGGTTCCAGATAGAGTGCCTGCAAATCGGACAAGGCAGAATGGCCCTTTCCGGTCTTCCGCTGCCAATAACCTGACAATAGCTTGGTAGAAGTGAATCGGCCAGCTATTTGGTCAACATAACTTATATATCCGCCGCCGTTCCCCCTTATATCGATAATCAGACCCTTGGTGTTTCTGAAATAGCTGAGAACCTGACTCAGATTATCTTCTGAAAAACCATCAGAGAAACTGCCATAATAGATATAGCCAATATTGTCACCCAGCAATTTATAGCTGAGGCCTCCCGCCTTGCGGTAGTTTCTGCCAAGGTAGCGGTCACTGTATATCACATTGCTGATAAAGTTGTCCTTGTAGCTTCCCTGTATATCATATCGCGAAACGTCAAACGACGAAATCAGATTGACATGTCCATCCTTCAGTTCATTCAGCATATCGCCAAATGTATAGAACAGTTCTTCCATCGACTTGCAGCGATGGGCTTTGGCCAGGTAATAATCATGTGCATAGTTCCAATCCATGATGCTGTCCTTTTTCATGTCAAAAAAGCAATAACGCTCATCAACCGTTTTCCAAAGGATTTCGAAATTGTTGTCTATGTCGTTGTCCACCTCTAAATCGTCATCACAACCATTGAGGAGAAAGACAGGCAAAATAGCCAGACTTGCTAATATTAATGTTTTGAATCGTTCCATTCTGTTGGATAAATATAATTGGACGGGATGTTCTGCTTTCCTTTGAAAGTATAGAATTTTTTGACAATACCAACTTGAAAAGAAAGGTGCATATCACGCGTCTCCACCTTATTGACCGTCGTTACAGCACGCTCGGCCAAAAAGCCGAAACGGAAATTGGCAATACGACGCAACGGGATATCAACTGACAGGTCATTTCGCCATTGCCAGCGGTTTCCCCACCAAGTTCCCACCACATTGCCATCATAATCGTCAACATAAGCCATGTCATAATAGGTTTCTGTATATTTCGGAGAGAACATCACCCCCACAAACGAGGTGGCAAAATGATTGCGAAGGAAAAAAGAGAAACGGCCCAGATGAAGTCGATAGGACAGAATGGCTGACAGCCATAGGTTGGAATTGGCTATTGCGTCGACGGGGTTGTTTCCATTAATCAGCAGAGCCCGCGCTCCCAAATCAATATTGGTGAATGCTCCTGCTCGCAACAAGAATCCATGCGACAGATTGAAATGATAATGGGCACCATAAAATCCACGGACAAAAGCTTCGTACATGGTAGCATTTTTGGCTGGATTCTGGTCAATATCCGCATGCACCTCGGCACCCTCATAATTGGATATACGAGGATATTGTGCCGAATAGAACCGACTCTGTTCAAAGCCCAAGGCCAACGCATCTCCTTTATAGAGCAATGACGATAAATAGTCGTCATAATTGTGATGGTGTCCGGCACTGAACCATACCACCTTGTCGGCCAAACGATAGGTCTCTGCAGCTTTGGGCTGCATCTGTTGCATGGCAACGGCTATCACGGAGTCTTTGTCAGATACGCTATCGGCGCCCGACGTATGTTGCGCCCATCCCCAATGGCAGGACAGCAACAACAGTAGTACTATTAAAATTTGCTTTTTCATCAATCACAAAAATAAACAAGAAAATGGAAGCTGACAAATGATTTAGTCGAACGAAGGTCAAACATCAGTCAATGTAACAGGAGCGAATCTGTATATACGAAGAGCATTGAGCACCACCGACAGGCTACTGAACACCATGGCCGCGGCAGACACCATTGGAGATAGCGACACTCCCCATACTGAGAACACACCCGCAGCCACAGGTAACATACAACCATTGTAAAAGAAAGCCCAAAAAAGATTTTGGCGAATTATGCGCATAGAACAACGTCCCAGCCTTACAGCATCTGCCAGTCTGGAAATATTACCATTGAGAAGAACCATATCCGCACTATCCAAAGCGATGTCAGTGCCATGGGCCATTCCCACTCCCACATTGGCCTTGATAAGTGCTGGTGCGTCGTTCACCCCATCACCAGCCATCATCACCACCGCTCCACTCTGCTGAAGTTTCTCTATGTATCGGGCCTTGTCAATGGGCAATACTCCTGCCACTACCGATGTTATTCCCGCCTTTTTGGCTATAACGGTGGCGGTATGTTCGTTGTCGCCAGTCAGCATCACCGCCTGCAAGTGTTTTTTACCCATCCATTGTATCATAGGCTTCACATCTGTACGCAACACATCTCCCACCCCGATTAAAGCCAATAAATGACCATCAGCCGCGACATACAACAGACTGAATCCATCAGCCGACAATTGAGAGGCTACCGAAGTGGCAGCAACTGGTTCTTCCATTCCATTCTGATTCATCCATTGCAAATTGCCTACCAGCACCTTGTGTCCACCCACTTCTGCCGATATGCCCAAGCCTGGGGTTGACAAAAAATCGGAAACAGCAATCAGCGGTACATGGGTGTGACGGGCATAATCCAGTACCGCCTTGGCCAACGGATGTTCCGAGCCCGATTCGGCCGAGGCAGCCATCGACAGCACATTCTGTTCTGTCTCATCTCCGAAACACGTCACCTGCATCACTTGCAAAAGCCCCTGCGTGAGGGTCCCCGTTTTGTCAAATACCATGGTATCAACACGTGACAATTCTTCTATTTTAGCAGCATTGCGCAGCAATACTCCCATACGGGCGCTCACGCCTGTCGCTACCATTATAGCCACAGGTGTGGCCAATCCGAGCGCACATGGGCAGGCCACCACCAGCACCGACACCAGATAACCCACAGCCACCGACAAATCGGCACCCAGCAACAGCCATACCACAAACGTGCACACCGCACACACAGCCACCACCCAAACAAAATAGCCACTCACCCTATCGGCCATACGGGCCACTGCCGGACGGCTGCCAGTTGCATCTACCACCATGCGCACAATGGACGATACCATGGAATCACGACCAACCCGCACCACCTTGTAACGGAGTATGCCCTCTCCATTAATGCTGCCAGCTATCACCTCATTACCAGTCTGTTTAACTATAGGAGCGCTCTCACCTGTAATGAACGACTCATCCACATGAGAATGTCCCGCTATCACTTTGCCATCGGTTGCAATCCGTTCTCCAGGATGGCATACCACTTCTTCATCCACCGATATTTCGTCAATCGGCACCTTATGTTCCTCATTCTCCCGCCATACCGTGGCCATGGCTGGAGTCAACTGCATAAAACCTTTGATAGCGTCCTTGGTTCGGTTCTTATGGCTATTCTCAAAATAATTACCCAACTGCACCAAAAAGAGCACCACGGAGGTGGAATCAAAATAAAGGTCGGGCAATGGAATGGAAGAACACAAAAATCGGATATAGGCTGACAGACTGAACAGAAAGGAGGCCGCACACCCCATGGTCACCAGACTCTCCATGGTAGGTACCCGATACCAGAAACCCAGGACGCCACGACGCAGCAATCCACACCCCAGCAACAGACTGACGGACGACAGTATGACCAACAACAGACCATAGATAATGGGGGATAATACCGGAATGACCAATGGACGAGCCATTGACAAGCCTACCAGCAAGACGGACAAGGCCCCCAGTGCAAACAGACGTGGACGCTCCAATTTCGATTGCAATTCCTCCATCTGGCCATGATCAACGCCAAGACTCTCGAAACCTATTTTGGCAACAAAATGCTCCACATCGGCCACCGTCAATTTATGGTCATCATACTCCACCTGCGCGTTATTCATCAACAAATTCACACTGGCCGTGGTAATGCCATCCTGCTTATTCAAGAATTTTTCCAAACTGCCTGAACAAGCACTGCAACTCATTCCTCCTATTTTCAACAATACTTTCTTCATTCTTTGCTTGTCTTTCACAAAGGTATAAAAAAAAAGACATCCGCATCGGGATGTCCTTTACTTTAACCCATGATTAGTCTCAATCAAAATGGAGTACACACAAGACGAAGACCTATGTGTTTATAGGGTAAATTGCCAAATTTCCGATAAAAGACGGAAGAACTTTGATTATCGGTGGAGAAACAACCACCTCGGAGGACTCTTACAATCCCGGAAGTCGGTCCAGTAGGGTCGGTCACAGACATATTTGAATAAGAATAAGAATACCAATCCGAACAAAACTCAGACACATTTCCGCTCATATCATAAAGTCCGAGTTCATTCGGTTGTTTTTGTGCCACGGCATGAGTGGAATCATTTGAATTAACATTATACCAGCCTACCTCATCCAGATTATCGCTTCCTGCATACTGTTCTACAAGTGTTGTTGATGCACCTCTGGCAGCGTATTCCCATTGGGCCTCAGTAGGCAAAGAGAATGTACCTTGTATTAGATGGAGGGCATTCAATTTCTTTATGAA
>OBMA010000055.1_pt1 | contig 46246 bp, 45 predicted proteins | sample 1539141 | NCBI WGS metagenome assembly OBMA01 (sample SAMEA3991484, study PRJEB22521) | metagenome | biome: anthropogenic terrestrial biome; feature: sewage plant; material: raw primary sludge | place: Sweden | collected 2012-09-26
TTGCTAACTTTGCCATATAATTAGTTTTAGAGATAATAAAACCAAGCCCAATGCTTCTGCAGATAAGCTTCTAGAAGGTCACTAACGACCAATTATTTCAACAACAAAAGTATTCTCCTACCAAAGGCGTTAGCCGATGGTTAGCTGTTATTATTCAATTTTGTTTGCCTATGGCAATGAAAACTGTCCGGTAAACTTAAAATATCTATAAATCATCTCAGACTGCCAATAAACAGACAGTCTGTTTTTGTCTTTCAAGAAGTAAGCCCTCAAACTCAAACAGTGACAGCCCAGATAGAGGAGATGCATTCTGCTTGCTTCATATCTCTTCAAACCATTATCACGCCCACGTCACAGTGGAGACAAAGCATGTTCCGCCTCCACTTTTTGGGACAGCCCCTTTGCTCGTTTTTTTTGTCCGAAAAGTTTACAACAACCCCTAAAATGCAGGCCTTATTTCAAAAAAGTTTCTCCACGGTCGCAAATACGCGATTCTGGAGCAATATTGCAATGTGCTGATATTCAGGCAATTAATATTCTCCAGCAAAATGTCAACCCCAAAATGTGTTACAATTAATCCCTTTTTTGCTTTCAACTAAACGTCAAGACGCGTTGCAAGTAACGGTTAAAAGCGTTGCAAGTAACCATTAGTTACATCTCCGGAAGACGTAAATCGCAAAATTGGAGCATATTTTCTACATATTAATGTTCCCTTTCCAGTTTTTCAAATTCCGGTTTGATAAAGATCAAAGCTAGATTCAAGTAGCAAGTGACATGCTTTTTAGTGAATAAAAGTTTACAAAACAATAAGAGATTGCCATGCGGCATGGACTCACAGCCCCCATGAGGAGAGTTAAGCATCCAAACAAAATGAAAAGAAAAGGCATTAATCTCTCCAAGATTAATTTCCTTTTGATATGTATAAATAATACGTTTGAAAAACGTTCAGACTGCCATTTTAAAAACAATCTGAAATGATTCTTTGTGCTTTTAAGGTTTTACTGGGACAGGAATAATAAAAATGAGGATGTGCCTATTTTCGACACACCCTCATTTGATATAGTTTTATTCGCTATGGATTACTTCTTGTTGATAGCCATGTCTACTGTAACGGCAACAGCAACAGTCGCACCAACCATTGGATTGTTACCCATTCCAAGGAATCCCATCATCTCTACGTGAGCAGGAACAGATGAAGAACCAGCAAACTGAGCATCACTGTGCATACGGCCAAGTGTATCTGTCATGCCGTAAGAAGCAGGACCTGCAGCCATGTTATCAGGGTGAAGTGTGCGGCCCGTACCACCACCGGAAGCTACTGAGAAGTAAGGCTTACCAGCAAGAACACGCTCTTTCTTGTACGTACCAGCTACTGGGTGCTGGAAACGTGTTGGATTGGTTGAATTACCAGTAATTGAAACGTCAACACCCTCATTCCAAAGGATTGCAACACCTTCACGTACATCATCTGCACCATAGCACCTAACCTTTGCACGAGAACCGTCAGAGTAAGGTATCTCCTGAACGATTTTCAAGTCTGATGTATAGTAATCAAACTTGGTCTGAACATAAGTGAAACCGTTGATGCGACTGATAATCTGTGCAGCATCTTTGCCGAGACCGTTAAGGATGGTACGAAGAGGATTCTTGCGAACCTTGTTTGCCATCTCTGCAATTTTGATTGCACCCTCAGCAGCAGCGAAGCTCTCGTGACCAGCAAGGAAAGCGAAGCACTGTGTCTCCTCACGAAGCAGACGGGCAGCGAGGTTACCGTGACCGATACCAACCTTACGGTCGTCAGCAACAGAACCATGGATGCAGAAACTCTGCAGACCGATGCCAATAGCCTCGGCAGCGTCAGCGGCAGTCTTAACACCCTTCTTTATAGCGATGGCAGCGCCAACAACATATGCCCACTTTGCATTCTCAAAGCAAATGCCTTGAGTTTCCTCACAAATCTGATATGGATCTACACCAGCGTTTTCGCAAATCTGATTTGCCTCTTCGATATCTTTAATACCGTTGGCATTCAGAGCAGAGAGCACTTGTGTCATACGGCGCTCCTGACTTTCAAAATTTACTTTTCTAATCATAGCTGTATCTCCTTATTCTTTACGTGGGTCAATAGATTTAACAATTCCCTGCTCTTCCTTAGTACGACCATAAGTGCCAGTGAACTTCTTTACAGCCTCATTGGCGTCCATACCTTTCTTAATGGCTTCCATCATTTTGCCGAGGTGAACATATTCGTAACCACAAACAAGGTTCTCCTTGTCTAGGAACATCTTTGTAATGTAACCCTCAGTAAGTTCAAGATATCGTGTTCCTTTGGCAACTGTACCATAGAGAGTACCAGTCTGACTGCGTAGACCTTTACCAAGATCCTCAAGACCTGCACCGATAACGAGACCACCCTCAGAGAATGCGCTCTGTGAACGACCGTAAACGATTTGGAGAAAAAGCTCACGCATAGCTGTGTTGATAGCATCGCAAACAAGGTCTGTGTTCAGGGCTTCAAGAATGGTCTTGCCTGGCAGAATTTCAGAAGCCATGGCTGCTGAGTGTGTCATACCAGTGCAACCAATTGTTTCAACGAGACACTCTTGAATTACACCTTCCTTAATGTTCAGTGATAACTTACAAGCACCCTGTTGAGGTGCACACCAACCCACACCGTGGGTATAACCAGAGATATCTTTAATCTCTTTTGATTGGATCCATTTTCCTTCCTCAGGAATTGGAGCTGGTCCATGGTTGGGACCTTTAGCGACAACACACATGTTATCGACTTCTTTGGAATAAATCATATTCGCTTAGTTATTAATGAATATAATAATAAAAACTTTCGTATTGTGAGTGCAAAATTAATAAAATCTTTCGACATTCTATATTTGTACTTATTCTTTTTAACTCTTTAACCATCATTTTCTGCTCTTCATTAGTAATATTGTGTTTTTTTGATTAACTTTGCCAACTGAAAATTGCAATTATTATAATAATGAAAGAGGTAATAATCGAAGAATATATTTTACAAAAGGCTGCAGCCGAGGGAATGGATGCCTTTATTGGCGTGTTTGTTGATGCTATTCACCATGCGATTGGTGGGGATATGAATGCTGATAATATGAAAGAACTTAATTCTGATCAGATAACGTTGCTTGCATTCCAGATATTGCATGATGAAGTCATGGACGGTGGATTCGTGCAGCTCATCCATAATGGATATGGTGGTTTTATCTACTGCAATCCTTTTGACAAGGCAATGAGAGAGTGGGGGTTGCGCGATCTATATAAACTAATAAACAAGTCTCACACATTATATAATAAGTATCACGATGAAATCGAACGGGATTGCACGGACGATGAATTCATGGGAATGTTTGAGAAATATCAGGAATTTGACGATTATGACGATGAATTTGTGGAAAACGAAGAGCAGTGGACCGGTGAAATAGCACGTTACGTGGACAAACACATAAACAACTTTGCAAAAATTGACAAGTAATGGACACTGAAGAACAGGAACTGAGGAAAAAAAGTCCCATAAAAATAAGAAACAAGAAAGCTTCGTTTGAATACTTTTTTGTAGATACATATACAGCTGGAATTGTGCTTACTGGTACTGAAATAAAGTCTATTCGGATGGGTAAGGCTTCTTTGGTAGACACATTCTGCTTTATCAACAATGGGGAGATATGGGTTAAGGGAATGAATATCTCTCCATATTTTTATGGTTCGTTCACAAATCATGAGGCGAAACGTGACCGTAAACTGTTACTCACCAAACGTGAAATTCACAAATTGCAGGAAGAAACCAAGGCTGTGGGCTTTACAATTGTTCCCATATTGATTTTCATTGATGGTCACGGACGGGCAAAGGTTGATATAGCTTTGGCTCGTGGCAAGAAAGAATTTGACAAGCGGCAAACTCTTAAGGAGAAAGAAGACCGTAGAGAAATGGATAGAGCAATAAAGAATTATTGATTATTTGTTGAAACAGATTAGTTGGGGAAATGACGACAATACAGGAACTGGTAAAACGGAAGATACTGATATTGGATGGTGCTTTAGGTACCATGATACAGGATTGCAGACTTTCAGAAAAAGAATTCCGAGGTGATAAATTTAAGGATTCAGTAGGGCAGATGAATGGAAATAATGATATGTTAAATATCACACGTCCTGATATTCTTCTTGATATTCACCGCCGTTATCTAAAGGCCGGTGCAGATCTAATAGAAACCAATACGTTTTCTTCTCAGCGTATCTCACAGTCTGATTACCATCTTGAAGACTTTTCTTATGAGATGGCATTTGAAGGTGCACGTCTCGCAAGAAAAGCGGCAGATGAGTTTTCTACTGATGATAAACCAAGATTTGTTTGTGGGTCAGTTGGACCTACAAACAAGACATGTTCCATGAGTCCAGATGTGAGCAATCCTGCTATACGTGAACTTACATATGATAATTTGTTTAATGCTTACAGTGAACAAATAAACGCACTCGTAGAGGGTGGTGTGGATGCTATTCTAATAGAGACCATATTCGATACGCTCAATGCCAAGGTCGCAATTGACGCATCTGTAGACGTTATGGAGCGTCGTGGTGTGGAGTTACCTATCATGCTCAGTGTTACGGTCAGTGACCTTTCTGGTAGAACATTGAGTGGTCAGACTTTAGAGGCTTTTCTTGGAAGTGTCAGCGCATATCCAATATTCTCTGTTGGATTGAACTGTTCGTTTGGTGCACGCCAGATGAAGCCATATCTTAAGCAGTTGGCCAATAAGGCACATTTTTATATATCTGCATATCCGAATGCAGGATTGCCAAATTCAAATGGTCAGTATGATGAGACAGCGGAAAGCATGTCGCCACAAATTGCCGAATTTATCAATGAAGGACTGGTTAATATAGTTGGCGGATGTTGTGGTACTACTGATGAGTTTATCGTTAAATACGCACAAATTGCTGATGGCAAGACTCCGCATCAGGTTGTTGATAGTCCTAGCACAATGTGGCTGTCTGGATTGGAATTGCTTGATGTGACACCTGAAGTTAACTTTGTTAATATTGGTGAGCGTTGTAATGTTGCTGGCAGCCGTAGGTTCCTTAAATTGATAAGGGAGAAACGTTACGAAGAGGCTATTTCGATTGCACGTAATCAGGTAGCAAATGGTGCACTTGTGATAGACATAAATATGGATGATGGCTTGCTGGATGCAAAGGCTGAGATGGTTAACTTCCTCAATATGATTGCGGCAGAACCGGATATAGCCAAGGTTCCTTTGATGATAGACTCATCTAAATGGGATGTGATTATAGCAGGTTTGAAATGTTGTCAGGGTAAATGTATTGTAAATTCTGTCTCATTGAAAGAAGGTGAGGATAAGTTTATTTGTCAAGCACGTGATGTGAAAAGATATGGGGCGGCTTGCGTGGTGATGTGTTTTGATGAACAGGGACAGGCTACAACTTATGAACGGAAAATTGAAATTGCAGCGAGAGCCTATAAAATATTGACCCAAAAGGTAGGTATGAATCCGTTGGATATAATCTTCGATCCAAACATTCTTGCTATAGCAACAGGTATGGAAGAACACGATGACTATGCAATGGAGTTTATTCGTGCAACGGAATGGATTCATGATAATCTGCATGGTGCTCATGTAAGTGGAGGAGTGAGCAATCTCTCGTTCTCTTTCCGAGGGAACAACTACATTCGTGAAGCAATGCATGCAGTGTTCCTCTATTATGCTATACAAAAAGGGATGGATTTTGGTATTGTGAATCCTGAAACAAAGGTTACTTATGGTGATATTCCTGCAGAACATCTGAAGATAATAGAGGACGTGGTTTTGAACCGCAAGAAGGGTGGGGCGGGAGAACTCATTGAACTTGCAAACCAAATAAAGGAAGAGGAAGACAGATTGAAAACAGCACAAGACGGTTCGTGTGTGACAATAATGTCTGTTGCTCAAGAGGCATGGCGCAATCAAGATGTGGCTAGCAGATTGGCTTATGCATTAAGAAAAGGCAATGGCGAATATCTTGAACAGGATATTCATGAAGCATTGGAAAAATATCCACACGCCGTAAATATTATTGAAGGTCCTCTGATGTCAGGAATGAATGCTGTAGGTGATTTGTTTGGTGAGGGTAAAATGTTCTTGCCCCAGGTCGTTAAAACGGCCCGTACAATGAAACAGGCGGTTGCAATATTACAACCATATATTGAGTTGGAGAAGATAGAAGGTTTGGCAAAGTCCGGCCGGGTGATATTAGCTACGGTAAAGGGTGATGTGCATGATATTGGAAAAAATATTGTATCGGTGGTTATGACATGTAATAATTATGATGTCATTGATATGGGCGTGATGGTTCCAGCAGAACAGATTGTTAAAAAGGCAATTGAAGAAAAAGTCGATATTGTCGGTCTTAGTGGTCTTATTACGCCTTCGTTGGAAGAGATGGTAAACGTGGTAACAGAAATGAATAAGGCAGGTGTGAATATCCCAATAATGATAGGTGGTGCTACAACAAGCCAGTTGTATGTGGCATTGAAGATTGCACCTTTGTATGGAGGGCTCGTTGTTTGGATGAAAGATGCCTCGCAGAATGCATTGGTTGCAGCAAGATTAATGAACCGTCAGGAAAGGATAAAGATGGAAAATGAATTGAACGACAAATATGCTAAATTGCGTGAATGTTATGAGAAAGAACAGAAGAAGCTCATTACGTTGGATGAAGCAAGGAAGAACAAATTGATTCTATTTGATTAATAATAAATGATAAAGAACATTATTTTCGATCTTGGTGGCGTAATAATAACCATCGATCATGAACGAGCGATTGGTCGTTTTAAGGAATTGGGACTCAAAGAAGCAGAACAGCTACTTGATCCGTATACTCAGTTTGGCATTTTTGGAGATTTGGAGATTGGAAAAATTGATGCTGAAACATTTAGGATAGAACTTGGAAAGCTGGTTGGGCACGAACTGACATTTGATGAGTGTAGGTATGCATGGATGGGATATTGTAAGGAATTACCAAAACGCAATCTAGAAGCTTTGAAAAAGCTGAAGAGTGAGGGTTATCGTATAATTCTTTTGTCAAACACCAATCCCTATATGATGAGTTGGGCTGATAGTGATGAGTTTGATGGTGTTGGGCATTCTCTATCATATTATTTTAATTCAACTTATAGAAGTTATATTGTTAAGAAGATGAAACCCGATGAGATGTTTTTTCGTCAAGTGATGACTAAAGAAATGATATTTCCGGAAAATACATTATTCGTTGATGATGGGCCTAGAAATGTTGCTGCTGCAAGTGAATTGGGCATAAACACATTCTGTCCAAAGAATGGTGATGATTGGACTCATGATATTTATAAATATTTGAAGTGATAGCAAACGGTTATAGCAGGTAATGATATGTGTTTAAAAATGTATAAAAACAATATGTTATACACATCTCTCTCTACTCTTTTTACTATCTTTGCATAATTTTAAACGTTTAAAGATGATTTTAAGTAAAAAGAAGAGGTGGCATTGTTTACCCGGCAAACCTCTTACTGACCTTGACAAACAGGTCATGTATTGGGAAAATAAAGGAAAAGAAGTACCTACTCGTGAACTTATAAAAAATGCTGAACAGATAGACTGTATTCGTAAAAGTGGTATTGTCAACACTGGTGTACTTGATGAAGTCGCAAAGCATATTCATGCAGGTATGAGTACTCTCGAAATAGATAAGATATGTTATGATTATTGCACTGAGCATGGTGCTGTGCCAGCATGCCTTAACTATGAAGGATTCCCTAAAAGTGTTTGTACAAGTATCAACGAAGTCGTTTGCCACGGTATACCTAAGGAAGAGGATATTCTGGAGGATGGTGATATTATTAATGTAGACTTTACAACTATTCTTGACGGATATTATGCTGATGCTTCACGTATGTTCATTATAGGAACGACAACTCCTGAAAAAGAACAATTGGTACGTGTGGCAAAGGAGTGTATGGAGATTGGAGCAGAAGCAGCAAAGCCATATTCTTTTGTCGGTGATATCGGTCATGCAATAGAACAACATGCAAAGAAATATCATTATGGTGTGGTTCGTGATTTGTGCGGACATGGTGTGGGTGTTAAATTCCATGAGGAACCAGATGTAATGCACTTCGGTCACAAGGGTACAGGAATGCTCCTTGTGCCAGGTATGGTGTTTACAATAGAACCTATGATAAATATGGGTACCTGGAAAGTGTTTATAGATGCTGATGATAAATACGGATGGGAAGTTATAACGGGTGACGAGCTACCTTCTGCTCAATGGGAGCATACTTATGTGATGACAGAGCATGGGCTTGAAACTCTTACAGAATAATTTATAAAAAACGATGAATGATATTTATATATTGGGCATAGAAAGCAGTTGTGACGATACGTCTGCCGCAGTGTTGCGCAATGGGGTGTTATTAAGTAATGTAACCGCATCTCAGGAAGTGCATCGTGCTTATGGAGGTGTTGTTCCAGAACTAGCTTCACGTGCTCATCAGCAAAATGTAGTTCCTGTCGTGGACCAAGCTATAAAGCGCGCTGGTATACAGAAAGAACAGCTTAGTGCTGTTGCATTTACCCGTGGACCAGGTTTGATGGGATCTTTACTCGTAGGTACAAGTTTCGCAAAAGGATTTGCACGTTCTTTGGGAAAACCTCTTATTGATGTAAACCATCTTCAGGGGCACGTGATGGCTCATTTTATCAAGGAGAGTGAAGATGATAATAATGCACCTCCATTTCCTTTTATCTGTTTGCTCGTCAGTGGTGGCAATTCACAAATTGTAAAGGTTAGTGCCTACAATGACATGCAGGTTTTGGGGCAGACAATAGACGATGCTGCTGGAGAGGCAATTGATAAATGTTCCAAGGTAATGGGACTTGGTTATCCTGGAGGACCAATCATTGATAAGTTGGCAAGACAGGGTAATCCGGCAGCATACAAGTTCTCGGAGCCACATATTCTTGGCTTGGATTATAGTTTCTCTGGACTGAAGACTTCGTTTCTCTATAGCCTAAGAAAGTGGATTGTCGACGATCCGGATTTCGTGGAGCATCACAAAGAAGACTTGGCGGCAAGTCTTGAACATACAATTGTGGAGATTCTGATGAATAAACTCTGTATGGCTGTCAAACAGACTAATATTACTCATGTCGCTGTGGCTGGTGGTGTATCTGCAAATAATGGATTGCGAAACGCCTTCCGTGAATATGCTGCAAGATATGGATGGACTATATATGTTCCTAAATTCAGTTACACCACGGATAATGCAGCAATGATTGGTATAACAGGGTATTACAAGTATTTGGATAATGACTTTTGTAGTATAGATAAGCCTGCATTCTCAAAGGTGACTTTTAAGTAAGAATGTTTAAAATAAAGTGTAATAGAATATGGAACTAGAAAGCAAAGTATTGAGCAGGGAGATTCAGCAGAATCTTTATGATAATGGAAAAACATTGGGAACGGCAGAGAGTTGTACGGGTGGTCGTATTGCTGAAGCAATTATTGCTGTACCTGGTGCATCTAACTATTTTAAGGGTGGTATCGTTTCATATACAAATGAAATTAAGGAGAGCCTTCTTCATGTGGATCATCAGACACTGGAAGAGAAGACTGCCGTGTGTGAGGATGTTGCCATACAAATGGTAAAGGGTGCATGTGATGCGCTGAATGTTGATTATGCCATTTCTGCTACAGGCATAGCGGGACCAAGTGGAGCAACACTGGGTATTCCTGTCGGTACAATATGGCTAGCATTCGGAACAAAGGATGATGTCGAGACCTTTAAACTGGAAGAAGATTTTGGCCGAGATATTAATCTTGCTATTGCTACAAATAAAGCATTACGACTTTTTTTGGACTACTGCGATAAGCGGAATAAGCCCAAGAATGAAGAGTAAATGAAAAAAAATGCTTAATTATCAACATTCTTTAATGAAAAGTTTTGTTTATTCCAGAAATAATTGTAATTTTGCACTCTGTTTGGAATAAGTATCAAAAAACGAAAACAAAAAATTAAGATAGCAATGTCTAAAATTTGTCAGATTACCGGAAAGAAGGCACAGTTAGGTTGCAATGTGTCCCACTCAAAGCACCACACAAAGAGAAGCTTTGATGTTAACCTTTTCAGCAAAAAATTCTACTACGTAGAAGAGGATTGCTGGATTAGCCTTAAGATCAGTGCTGCTGGTCTTCGTCTCATTAATAAAGTTGGTCTGGACGCAGCTCTTAAAAAGGCTGTTGCTAAGGGTTATTGCGACTGGAAAGACATTAAAGTTATAGGAGAATAATCATCATGGCAAAGAAAGCTAAAGGTAATAGAGTTCAGGTCGTTCTCGAATGTACCGAGATTAAGAACAGTGGACTTGCAGGAACTAGTCGTTACGTTACAACAAAGAATCGTAAGAACTCTCCTGAACGTCTAGAGTTAATGAAATATAATCCTATAATGAAGAAGATGACTCTTCATAAGGAGATTAAGTAATATATAGCAGTATAGAACTATGGCAAAGAAAGCTGTCGCTACCCTCCATGAAGGATCTACGGATGGTCGCGCATATACAAAGGTTATTAAAATGGTAAAGAGTCCTAAGACTGGTGCTTATGTCTTTGACGAGCATATGGTTCCAAATGAGACTGTTAAAGACTTTTTTAAGAATTAATTCTTAAAATACAAATATAAGAAAAGGTCGCAAATCTCTTTGCGGCCTTTTCTTATTTTCTTATCCGAAATACTTAATGTATTCGCTTTCAAAATTTGGTGTGAATATTCCTTTGCCAATATTGTCAAGAATTTCTTGACGTTTCCAAAATCTTCCGCCGGACAATTCTTCTTTGCTCGGATTTACAAGGCCATCGTATGTCGTTTTGTTGACATATACAAGTTCCTTTTCTTTTTTGCTTTCAAAAACATAATGCCCCATTTGTATTGGTGTATAATCGGTTATGCCTAGTTCTTCATTAACTTCTCTCTTAATGGCATTCTTTACACTTTCCCCGAAGTCTACATGCCCGCCACATGCAGTATCCCATTTGTCAGGTTGTATATCTTTCCAAGACGGGCGTTTCTGTAGGTACAGTTCGCCTTTACTGTTGAATAGGTGGAGATGAACGACAGGGTGAAGTAATTTGCACCCATCATGGGCTTTGCCACGGGAGATGCTGCCTAATACATTTCCTCTTTCGTCTACAATAGGAAACAGTTCTTCTTTATTATCTTGCATATTCTTTTATTTTAGTCTAGAAGTGAATGTAAAACAATCAATGTATTCTTTTTCAATACTATGTGGTTTTTGGTTGAATATACCGTATATGGCACTGCCACTACCGCTCATTTGAGCGTAAACGGCTCCAAGCGAATACATCTTTTCTTTTATTGCTTTTAGTTTTGGGTATTGATCGAATACTGATGTTTCGAAGTCATTAGTCAGATCATATTTCCATGTTTCAATAGGTTGGCATACCACATCCTTGCTACATTTTGTTGGATGATGTGGCTTTATAGCCTTATACGCATCTTTGGTTGAAACGGCAATATCAGGTTTTACTATTACAATATAATATTTGTGGAGATAACCGCTATGGACATCTACAGGTGTGAGAGTATCCCCAATGCCTGTAGCGTAAGATGGTTCTGCTTTAATAAAGAATGCGCAGTCTGCTCCAAGTCTTGTAGCGTATGTTTCCATATCTGCATAACCTATATTCAGGCGTAAATACTTATCAAGCAATCGAATCATATAAGCCCCATCACTAGAGCCACCACCTAAACCTGCTTGCGATGGTATATACTTATATAAGTGCACATGTACACGTTGTAAGTCATAATCTGCCGCCAAAAGATTATATGCGCGTATGACAAGATTTTTGGTCTCGTCGCAGTCAATAGAATTGCCAGTAACTTTCAAATCACACTGGACTTCTGATGGATAATCATTATCCATATAGTTAATTTCAAGTGCATCATTTAATGGAATGGGGTAGAACACTGTTTCTATGTCATGATAACCATCTTCTCGTTGAGAAACAACGTTAAGTCCGAGGTTTATTTTAGCACATGGAAATATAATCATAGGTATTTATATTTTTTTGTTTCTGCAAAAATAATAAATAAAATTATAAAGGATAAAGGATAAATGATATTTTTTTGTAATTTTGCAATTGATTTATGGAAGTAAATAGAATCATAGCCTCTTTCAGATCATTAAGCAAATAAGAAAAAATGCCAGATAATATAAAAAAAAGTGTGAAAAAGACGTCATCTCCAATAGATAATGCTTATGGTCATGTCCCACCACAAGCACTTGATATAGAAGAAGTGGTCTTGGGTGCCTTAATGATTGACAAGGATGCATTCTCCATTGTCAGTGAAATAATTCGACCAGAAACATTTTATGTCTCAAAAAATCAAAAGATTTATGAGGCAATACGCTCGTTAAATCAAGAACAGAATCCTGTAGATATAATGACTGTGACCGAGCAACTTAAGAGGAATGGCACGCTAGAAGAGGTTGGCGGTGGAGCACACATTGTAGAGTTATCGTCTCACGTAGCTTCTTCAGCGCATATCGAATATCACGCCAAGATATTGGCTCAAAAGTTCCTTGCCCGACAGCTTATCCATTTTGCCAGTGGTATAGAGACTAAAGCTTTTGATGAAACCATTGATGTTGATGAACTGATGCAGGAGGCCGAAGGTTCTCTCTTTGAGTTGTCTCAAAAGAACATGAAGCAGGACTATACACAGATTGCTCCTGTTGTTCGTAAGGCGGTAGATATATTGCAAAAAGCGTCACAAAACACGGGAGGTTTGACAGGTATTCCTTCTGGATTTACAAAATTGGATGATATGACATCTGGATGGCAAAGTTCTGATTTGGCAATTATTGCAGGTCGTCCAGCCATGGGTAAGACGTCATTTGCATTAAGTATCGCAAAGAATATTGCAGTTGATTATAATGTGCCAATTGCTTTTTTCTCTCTTGAAATGAACAATGTACAATTGGTGAACCGTTTGATATCCAATACCTGTGATATTGCAGGTAATAAGATGTTGAATGGTCTGCTCAATGATGATGAATGGGATCGTCTTGATAAAAGACTTGCCAAGCTATTGAATTCTCCTTTATACATAGATGATACTCCTGGCCTTTCTGTTTTTGAATTGCGAACCAAAGCTCGTAGATTGGTGAGGGAGAAGGGTGTGAAGATAATAATGATTGACTATTTGCAGTTGATGAATGCAAATGGCATGAAGTTTAATAGCCGTCAAGAGGAGGTTTCCACTATTTCTCGTTCATTAAAGGGCTTGGCAAAAGAGTTGGATATTCCTATTCTAGCATTGTCACAGTTGAATCGTACAGTGGAGAATCGGGAAGGGTTGGAAGGCAAGCGTCCGCAGTTGAGCGATTTGCGAGAGTCTGGAGCCATTGAGCAGGATGCCGATATGGTTATGTTTGTCCATCGTCCTGAGTATTATCATATCTTTCAAGATGAGCAAGGCCATGATCTTCATGGCATGGCACAAATTATTATTGCCAAGCACCGTAAGGGTGCCACAGGTGATGTTATGCTTACGTTTCGTGGAGAGTTCACTCGTTTCCAGAATCCTGAAGATTCATATGTCAATAACGCTCCACCAGATTCGGGTGGAGAGATAATTGGAAGCAGGATGAATGGTGGTGACACCATACCTCCTTTTGCTATTAACGTGGATGGTCCTAAGCCATTTTAATATTATAAAGTAAAATATTTATCCTTATGATAAAAATGTTATATTCAATAATATGTCTGACGTTTGTGTGTATTTCTCTACAAGCTCAAACCAAGGAAACGGTTGCCATATTGGGTGACTCGTATTCGACTTATGAGGGATATCTTACTCCTGATACCAATGCTATTTGGTATTTTCGTAAAGAAGATAAGAAACGTACTGATGTCGCGAACGTGAAGCAGACATGGTGGTGGCAAGTAATTAAGGATGGTGGCTATAAATTGGGGATAAACAATTCTTTCTCTGGATCTACAATTTGCTACAGTGGCTATGATGATGAGGATTATTCAGCACGTTCATTTGTTCGTAGATTGACCAATTTAGGCACACCTGATATAATATTCATATTTGGTGGTACTAACGATAGCTGGTCGGGTGCTCCCATTGGTGAATTCAAATATGATAATTTTAAACGCGCCGATATGTATACGTTTCGACCAGCAATGGCATATATGCTGCAAGAAATGCAAAATCATTATCCAAACGTTAAATTATATTTTATTTCAAACTCAGAATTAAAGGATGAAATTATTTCATCAATGCGTATAATATGCCAACATTATGGTGTGAAGTGCATACTGTTGAAAGACATAGATAAGCAAAACGGTCATCCTTCAATTAATGGTATGAGAGCCATTGCAGACCAAGTCTTACAAGCAATTAATGTTGAAAAGTGGTAAATTGAAAGATTTTTGGCTAAAAAAGTTATGATTTCTTTGTTTTGCTTAATATAAATCATTACCTTTGCCATCGATAAAGTAAAAAAACAAGTAGATGATAACATCACAAAACATAATTAGCATAATTATTCGAATTCGACTGCAGCAAGTGGGCCGAAGTGTTAAAGTGTGCTTTTAGTTGTTTGTAATGATATACGTAGAGCCTTTCTCACTTCCGTGCAAGTGTGAAAGGCTCTTTTGTTAAATATAAACCAAAAGATAATATATAAGTTTATGAGTGAAAGATTATTCATTTTTGATACAACGCTCCGTGATGGTGAACAAGTGCCAGGATGCCAGTTGAATACAGTAGAAAAGATACAGGTGGCAAAGCAGCTAGAAAAGCTTGGTGTTGATATCATCGAAGCTGGTTTCCCGATTTCAAGTCCTGGAGACTTTAATTCTGTAATTGAAATCAGTAAGGCTGTTACATGGCCAACAATTTGCGCGTTGACTCGTGCTGTAGAGAAAGATATTGATGTTGCAGCTGAATCCTTGCAATATGCAAAGCATAAGCGAATACACACAGGTATTGGCACCAGCGACAGTCATATTAAATATAAGTTTAACTCTAATCGTGAGGAGATTATAGAGCGTGCTGTTTCAGCCGTGAAGTATGCAAAGAAGTATGTAGAGGATGTGGAGTTCTATGCAGAGGATGCTGGCCGTACTGACAATGAATATCTTGCGCGTGTGGTAGAAGCTGTTATTGCAGCAGGCGCAACGGTGGTAAATATTCCTGATACAACAGGTTATTGCCTGCCTGACGATTACGGCGCTAAAATTAAATATTTGATGGAGCATGTAGATAATGTTTATAAGGCTATTATCTCTACTCATTGTCATAATGATTTGGGCATGGCTACCGCCAATACATTAAATGGCGTATTGAATGGCGCTCGTCAGGTAGAGGTTACTGTTAATGGTATTGGTGAACGTGCCGGCAACACTTCACTTGAGGAGATTGCTATGATTTTGAAGTGCCATAAGTATCTTGGCATAGATACAAATATCAATACTACAAAAATCTTTCCAATAAGTCGTATGGTAAGTGGATTGATGAATATGCCAATTCAGCCTAACAAGGCAATCGTTGGACGTAATGCTTTTGCCCATTCAAGTGGCATCCATCAGGATGGAGTATTGAAGAATGCCCAGACCTATGAAATTATGGATCCAAAGGATATTGGATTGGACGACAATTCAATTGTATTGACCGCCCGTTCTGGCCGAGCAGCATTGAAGTATCGTCTACATGTGCTTGGCGTTGAGGTAAATGATGAAACAAAGCTCGATAAACTTTATCAGAAATTCCTTAAATTAGCTGACCAAAAGAAAGAAGTAAACGATGACGATATCCTGATGCTCGCCGGTGCAGATACAGCAGAGGCACATGCTGTAAAACTTGACTTTCTGCAGGTGACAACAGGTATGGGCGTCAAAAGCGTTGCTAGCATAGGTCTTGATATTAGTGGTCAGAAGTTTGAAGAGGCATCTACTGGTAATGGTCCGGTAGATGCTGCAATCAAAGCACTGAAGAAAATTATTCAGAAGCGCATGACATTGAAAGAGTTTACCATTCAAGCAATTTCTAAAGGCTCTGATGATATTGGAAAGGTTCACATGCAGGTGGAATATGGCGAGCATCTCTACTATGGCTTCGGCGCTAATACAGACATAGTTACGGCTTCTGTCGAGGCATATATCGACTGTATCAACAAATTTAGAAATTAATAAGACACGATCCGCGTATGCGGTATAATTTAAATAAAGACAATGAATACATTATTTGATAAAATTTGGGATAAACATGTTGTTCAGATTGTCGAGGAAGGTCCAACCCAACTTTACATTGACCGTCTCTACTGTCACGAGGTGACATCTCCGCAGGCTTTTACAGGTATGCGTGAGCGCAATCTGAAATGCTTTCGTCCAAAGCAGATTTTCTGTATGCCTGACCATAATACGCCTACTCACGATCAGGACAAGCCCATCGTCGACCCCGTATCTAAGAAGCAGGTGGATGTACTTGCCAAGAATAGCTTTGATTTTGGACTTACTCACTATGCGATGAATACAAAGGACAATGGTATCATTCATGTCGTAGGTCCAGAAAAAGGTCTGTCATTGCCTGGTATGACCATTGTCTGTGGTGATTCACACACCTCTACACATGGAGCAATGGGTGCAGTTGCATTTGGCATAGGTACATCAGAGGTAGAGATGGTGATGGCATCACAATGTATTCTCCAGCAGAAGCCGAAGTCAATGCGTATCAATATAAACGGCAAGTTGGGTAGGTGTGTGAGCGCCAAAGATGTGGCTCTCTACCTGATTTCCAAGCTCACAACCTCCGGTGCCACGGGCTATTTCGTTGAATATTCGGGCCATGTGGTTAGTGATATGTCAATGGAAGGGCGCCTTACGCTTTGTAACCTATCTATTGAGATGGGAGCACGTGGTGGATTTGTCGCCCCCGACGAGACTACATTTGAGTACATCAAAGGTCGTGAGTATGCTCCCAAGGGAGAAGAGTGGGACAAGAATGTCACACATTGGAAGACATTGAAGAGTGGTAACGATGCTGTTTTTGATAAGGAGCTTTACTTTGACGGTGCCGACATAGAACCACGTATCACTTATGGAACCAACCCAGGTATGGGTATTGGCATCACTGAGAGTATCCCCACAATCGAAGAAATTGGTGATGCAGGTGCCGCATCATTCCAGAAAAGCCTTAATTACATGGGCTTGAAGCCTGGCGAGAAATTACTTGGTCACAAGATTGATTACGTCTTTCTTGGCGCTTGTACTAATGGCCGAATTGAAGATTTTCGCGCATTTGCATCTATCGTTAAGGGCAATAAAAGGGCAGATAATGTGATTGCATGGCTCGTCCCCGGTTCTTGGGCAGTAGACAAGCAGATTCGTGATGAAGGTATTGACAAGGTTGTAAAGGCTGCAGGTTTTGAAATTCGTCAACCCGGTTGTTCTGCATGTCTTGCTATGAATGACGACAAAATTCCAGCAGATAAGTACAGCGTGTCTACTAGTAATAGAAACTTTGAAGGTCGCCAGGGCCCTGGTTCACGCACCATACTTGCAAGTCCTCTTGTAGCCGCTGCCGCAGCTGTGACAGGCGTGATTACCGACCCACGTGATCTTATGTAGAATTTTTGTAAAGAATAGAAACAATGAAACATAAATTTGACGTTATAATATCAACATGCATTCCTCTACCATTGGAGAATGTGGACACAGACCAAATAATACCAGCACGTTTCCTCAAGGCAACCGACAAGGAGGGAATGGGAGATAATTTATTCCGCGACTGGAGATTTAATGGTGACGGCCAGCCAAAGGTGGATTTCGTGCTTAATGACCCATCATATAGTGGCGTAATCCTTGTAGCCGGAAAGAACTTCGGTTCGGGCTCCTCGCGCGAGCATGCTGCATGGGCAATTGCTGGATATGGATTCCGTGTAGTGATAAGTTCATTCTTCGCGGATATTCATAAGAACAACGAACTAAACAACTTCGTCTTGCCTGTAGTCGTAAGCGAGTTATTCCTTAATGAACTTTTTGAAAGCATTGCCAATGACCACAATACAGAAGTAAAGGTAGATTTGCCAAATCAGATCGTTACTAACATGGTAACAGGCAATAGCGAGCATTTCGAGATCAATGGATATAAGAAACACTGTTTGATGAATGGACTCGATGATATCGATTATCTTATACAGAATAAAGATAAAATCGAAATATGGGAACAGAAGAACAAGTAACCTATAAGAACGTGACAATGCCATTCATAGAGATAATGGATTGCACATTGCGCGATGGTGAGCAGACTAGCGGTGTGAGCTTCCTGCCTCATGAGAAACTGATGATAGCTCGCAAGTTGCTCAATGAGGTCAATGTAGACCGTATCGAGGTAGCATCCGCACGAGTATCAGAAGGCGAGAAGGATGCTGTGAAGATGATATGCCGCTATGCCGAGAGCATCGACAAACTCAATAGGGTTGAGGTACTCGGCTTTGTTGACGGACAACTATCTATAGATTGGATTAAGGATTGCGGATGCAGGGTCATAAATTTACTTGCCAAGGGTTCTTACAAACATTGCATACAGCAGTTGCACAAGACACCCGAAGAGCATATTGCTGACATATTGAGATCTCTGGAGTATGCCGAAGAGCAAGGTATGGATGTAAACTTATATCTAGAAGATTGGAGCTCTGGAATGAGAGACTCTCTCGAATACGTATATCGGTTGATGGATGTTTTGAGCAAAACTAACATCATACGTTTCCTTCTTCCTGATACACTGGGGATTATGAATCCATTGCAGTGTGTGAAATACATACGCAAGATGATAAATCGTTATCCTGGGAAACATTTTGATTTTCATGCTCATAATGATTACGACTTGGCTGTGTCCAACTCTCTTGCAGCTGTGTTGAGTGGCGCCAAGGGATTACATGTCACGGTGAACGGACTGGGTGAGCGTTGTGGTAATGCCCCGCTTGCCAGTGTGCAGGTAATACTGAAAGACCAGTTCCATGCCAAGACAAGCATCAACGAGAGCCGTCTAAATTCTATTAGTCATTTAGTCGAGGGGTACAGTGGCATAGCAATTGCACCCAACCAGCCCATTGTGGGTGAGAATGTCTTCACGCAGGTGGCTGGCGTTCATGCTGATGGTGACAACAAGGACAATCTATATTGTAATGACTTGGTACCCGAGCGTTTCGGACGCAAGCGCGAGTATGCTCTTGGAAAGAACAGCGGCAAGGCTAATATAGCTCGCAATCTTGAGGAGCTGGGACTCGAACTTACTCCTGAGCAGACGAAAAAGGTTACAATGAGAATCACCGAACTAGGGGATCGCAAGGAAATTGTCACCCAAGATGATCTGCCATACATTGTGAGTGATGTACTAAAGCACGATGCTCCCGAGGATAAAGTAAAACTTATAAGTTACATGGTAACATCATCATACGGATTAAAACCTCTAGCAAGTATCAAAGTGAATATCAATGGGCAAGACTATGAGGCCGACTCAACTGGAGATGGTCAGTATGATGCCTTTGTGAAAGCATTGCGAAAGATATATAAGAACTGTATGAACCGCACATTCCCAATACTGCAAAATTATGCAGTGACTATTCCTCCTGGTGGTCGCACTGATGCCTTGGTGCAGACGGTTATCACATGGAGCAACGGCGATAAGTTGATGCGTACACGTGGACTAGATGCTGATCAGACTGAAGCCGCCATAAAGGCGACGATAAAGATGTTGAATATTTTTGAAGACGAGAACAAATTAAAATCTATAATGATATGAAATTAAAAATTGCTGTCCTTCCAGGTGATGGAATTGGACCTGAGATAATTAAGCAGGGCGTTGCTGTAATGGATGCCATTGCCGAGAAATTCGTACACGAGGTCTCTTATAAAGAGGCTATTTGTGGCGCTTGCGCCATCAATGAGGTGGGTGACCCTTTCCCAGAGAAGACTTTTGATATTTGCAAGGTAGCCGATGCAGTGCTTTTCGCTGCTGTAGGTGACCCAAAATTCGATAATGACCCCACGTTAAAGGTTCGTCCAGAGCAAGGCCTTTTGGCAATGCGCAAGAAACTGGGACTTTTTGCTAACGTACGTCCTGTACAGACATTTGATTGTCTGCTCCATATGAGTCCATTGAGAGAGGAACTCGTCAAGGGTGCCGATTTTGTCTGCATTCGTGAGTTGACTGGCGGTATGTATTTTGGTGAGAAGTATCAGGACAACGACAAAGCTTACGACACTAATTTCTATAGCCGTCCAGAGATTGAGCGCATCCTCAAGGTTGGTTTTGAGTTTGCTCGCAAGCGCCATCATCATCTGACCGTTGTTGATAAGGCAAACGTTCTTGCTTCTAGTCGTCTGTGGCGTCAGATTGCTAAGGAAATGGCACCTTTATATCCTGATGTGCAGACAGATTATATGTTTGTTGACAATGCATCGATGCGCATGATTTCAGAACCAACATTCTTCGATGTGATGGTCACAGAGAACACCTTTGGCGACATCCTCACCGATGAAGGAAGTTGCATCAGCGGATCAATGGGCCTGTTACCATCAGCATCAACAGGTGATAGCACACCTGTGTTCGAGCCGGTACACGGTTCGTGGCCACAGGCAGCAGGTAAGAATATTGCCAACCCTATTGCCCAGATTCTCTCTGTAGCGATGATGTTCGAATATTTTGACCTCAAGTCAGAGGGAACATTAATCCGCAAGGCTGTAGATGCATCTCTCGAAGCCAATGTCCGAACGCCTGAGATTCAAGTTGCAGGCGGTGCTACATATGGTACTAAGGAAGTAGGTGCATGGATTGTTGATTATATAAGAAAGGCATAATCCACATAATGGAGTCGTAGCGATGAGCATACGACTCCATTTTCTTTAAATCTTGTTCCTTAAGAATAATCTCTGTTAATCAATAATCTGCTAATATCTCATATTGCGAAATATTGCTTAACTTTGTATCAAAATTGAGTGATATGCGTAAACCGTTGATTATAATTTTGTTTTTAATGACTTTTGTTGGTGCAAACGCACAGATTGGTAACAACCCTCTGCGCGACAGTTTAAGGCGAGCCACAGAAGAGTTGGCATATCATCCAGATAGTGTGGATCTGCGTCTGAAAAAGGCAGCATGGAACATAGAACTGGAGCAGTGGTTGTATGCGCTTACCGAGTATGATTTCGCCCTTGCCCATGACCCTGACAATGTTGCGGCTTTGTATTATCGTGCGTTTGTCAACGAGAAACTTGGGAGATACAATTTTGCACGTCTTGACTATGAAAACCTCCTCAAGAGAGTTCCCGGCAACTTTGAGGCGCAACTGGGACTAGCGTTACTCAACCAAAAGGACAAGCATTATACCGAGTCATTTGATCTGATGAATAGGCTTGTTAATCAGTATCCGGACAGTGCCGTGGCTTATGCTGCACGGGCGGGAATTGAGAATGAACACAAGATGTATGACGTGGCTGAATATGATTATTGCGAGGCCATTAAGCGTGATGTCTCCAACAAGGATTACATTCTCAATCGTGCCGACCTCCGCCTTACGATGGGTAAGAGTGAGGAGGCGCGTGCTGATCTCGATAGATTGGTCGCTCTTGGTGTGCCCAAAGCCAACCTCATAGAGTTCTACCGTCGTCTGCGCGAGGAGTAATTGTTTGCATTTAATAGGTTCATCAGACAAGGCCGAATCAATTTCAAAGTGTGAATTTACCACTTTCTTTTGTTAAAAACTTTTAGCGGACAGCAATAGATGAATTACGTTTGATTTCACATATCCAATAAAAATAAGGTTATCAATGATAGTCCTTTCAAGTGATTCCGATGGGGTTCGAACCCATGACCCACAGCTTAGAAGGCTGTTGCTCTAATCCAACTGAGCTACGGAACCCTAAATCGGGTGCAAAATTAATGCTTTTTATTGGGAATACCAAATTTTTAAACCATTATTTGTACTTGTTGATTAGTTCGTTGGCACGCGTATCACCCAATTCCTTTGCTTTCTGTAGAGATTTTAGACCATTAGCTTTATCTTTATTCTGAATTTGGGCAATGCCAAGCACAATGAAACCATCTGAATATTCTGGTGCCAGTTGAGTACAGCGCTCAGCACTTTTGATAGCATCAATAAATTGGTTTACACGTAGATGCAGAGAGGCTTTCTCTGCCCAATATGTAGGATCATTGGGTGTCATGATTATGGCACGGGTGATGTCGTTTAACGCCTGCTTATATTGGTGAATTTTGATTTCTAACTGCTCGCGATTGTAATAGAATTGACTGCTTATTGGGCGTCCATTCATAAGCGAGTCATATTGATTGTAATCGGTAACGGCCTTTCTATAATCGCATGCAGTTTCCCATTCAGAACCTCTTGCAAGAACGTATGGTGCAGCCATTGATGTCAATGGTTGTGGGCATGCTGCGATGGCACTGTCGAGTAGCGCTATAATCTCTGTCCTGGGTGCTTTGATTTGTGTCTTGCATTGTGCTGCTTCGTAAAATATTTCACCGTTGCGGATTGGTGTCTTGCTTAGAGCGATGAACATGTTATAAGCATTTTGGTAATCGCCCTTGCTAAATATTATTTGGGCTTGCTGATGTTGGTAAATTGGCAGAGGGTTGATGTCATACGCTTGTTTTGCTTGTTCCATAGCTTTATCCAAAGACCATGGTGCGTATGGTATGTCCGACTTGTATATTTCCTTTTGATATATCAGTTTGGCGTAGTTGGAATGTGCTTCATCTTTCTTCAAAGAGTTCTTGATGGCGCTTTCCATGTCAGCTGCAGCAATGTCAAAGTGGTTGCTGTTCATAGCATCTTTGGCACGTGAAGTGTAGCCATCTGGCAGGGTTGGAAACTTGTTTATAAATTCATTTATGTATTGTACACGTACAGCAGAATCTGGGCGTTCGCTGGCAAGTATCAATGTTAGCAATGCATCTTGCTGCTTGTCTGGAATAGCTGTGCGAATATTTGTTTGGCGTAACACGGGATCATTTATGGATAGGCCTGTGAGCAAAAAACTATTTATAAAATTTGCATCTGTCGCATATACGTTGGTGGTATTTTTGGACAACTCCAACAACCCAATTACCTGTCCTTTCTGATTTACTATAGGGCAACTTTCTGTATTTTCGGGTATGTCTGTCTTAAAAATATAATATGAATACTTGTCCATGAATTTCTCCACGCTGGATACCGAAAATTCTTTAAATTCAGGATTTTTAAGTGAATAGCCTACCAACCACAATTTATTGTCGGCAGCAGCCGGCGTATTAGCTATTGGAGCAGATGTTGTCTTTCCGCTGACACGGAACTTGCAAACATCGTAGATTTCGTTGGCACCTATCATCGCGTCAACGTTCATCTTGTTGCCTTTGGCATCAACTACGACAGCGCTTGCTGCTCCTACAAAAGGAGACCATGTGCTTATTGCCTCGCCATTTGCTCCAATAAAAACTCCGTGGCTAGAGGCATGTATGGATCCATCCTTATTGAAAGTTGTCAGTGTGAACACACTTCTTGATACAGTCTTTACAGCACTCGATTGTGCCATTGCACACGTTAATGATATTAGCAGTGTGGATAATATAATAGCTATTTTTTTCATAATCTAAGTAGTGATTTTGCATTGTTAATAGCTGCGTCTGTGATGTCGCTTCCACTCAACATTTGTGCTATTTCTTTTATGCGTTCGTTGGAATCAAGTTGTTTCATGTGGCTTATTGTGCAATCCGTCGTTTCTTCTTTTGAAACCTTATAGTGGGTGGTGCCCATGGCGGCAATTTGTGGGAGGTGGGTTATACTGATAACCTGTCTATTGTTATTACCCATCTCTTGCATTATTTGTGCCATTTGTTCTGCAACACGTCCGCTAACTCCTATATCAATCTCATCGAAAATAATGGTAGGCAGTTTTACAGCTCCGCTGATCATTGCTTTCAATGAAAGCATGACACGGGCAATCTCTCCACCCGAAGCTACCTGACTTACAGGCTGCAAGGGTGTGCTCTTATTGGCGCTGAAGAGGAATGATATTTTGTCTGTACCATCAATAGAAGGCTGTTTTGTGGTGATTTGTATTTTGAATCTGACATTGGGAATTCCTAAAGGTACAAGCCTTTTCTGCATCTCATTCTCAATTTTCTTAGCAGCATTCTTACGCATGTCAGTGAGAATTGCTGCCTTTTTCTTGCATGATGCTTTCAATTCTTCTACCAACAATACTTGCTGTTTCATCGTTTCATCGCTGTTCTCGATGTTGTTGATCTGTTGTTGCAGATTTGCAAGTATTTGCAAAATATCAGATACTGTATCAACATGAAATTTGTGCTGCAACGAGTATATTAAGTCGAGACGGGCGTTAATTGCTTCAAGTCTCAAAGGGTCGAATTCTACATTCTCCAGTTTTGAGCTTATTTCCTGAGAAATGTCTTTCAGCTCAATGTAACTAGTGTCAATTCTTGAAATAAACTCGTTTATATCGGGATATACTTTCTCTATTGCGTGTAGTGATGATGACAGATTCTTCATGTAATAAACGATGCCATTGTCTTCACTATTCAATATGTTGTCAGCCTTGAAAAGTGCATCCTTTATTTCTTCTGTATGGCTCAAAGTTTCGGAATCCTGTTCCAACTGTTCTTGTTCGGTATCTTTAAGTTTAGCTTCGTTAATCTCATTTACTTGAAAGCGGATAAACTCTTCATTTTCACTGCTTTGTGAAATATTGAGCTTTAGACTTTCTAACTGCTTTACTGCTTCGTGGTATTCTGCGAATGCCTCTTTGTAACAAAAATATTGTTTGATGTCGGCTGCAATGATGTCAATTACCTTTAGCTGGAAATCTTCTTTGTTGAGTAGCAGGTTCTGGTGTTGGCTGTGTATATCGATAAGTTGTTCGCCTATGTCTTTCATTGCAGAAAGGGATACTGGCGTATCATTTATAAACGCCCGGCTCTTGCCATTTGAGTTTATCTCCCGTCTGATAATGCAGTCATTCAAATCATAATCAATATTGTTAGCGCTGAAAAAATATCGCATGTCATAACGCGATAAGTCGAAGTGGGCTTCGATGACACAACGGTCGCATCCGCTTTTAATTGCTTTTGAATCGGCACGATTGCCCAGTAACAGTCCTATCGCACCTAATATTATACTCTTTCCGGCGCCAGTTTCTCCTGTTATTACAGAGAAGCCGGAATTGAAAGTGATGTTGAGTTCATCAATGAGTGTAAAATTTCGTATGTATAATTGTTTCAGCATTTTATTCCTTGATTTTTGTCCAAGCATTGTTCTGGCTAGCATTGATAGAGAAGAGAATGTCATAAATAGTCTCTTTTTCTTTCTGGGTGCCTTTACCTTTGTAGATATTTGCTATTTCGTCTCGTTTGTAGTCTGTCCATATTTGTGGAAGAAGACTTGTCGGTTTATTTTCATGGCACTTTTTTAAGTCGTTTTCTAATGCTGTGGATATATTTATACGGCCTCTATCTGTATTATTTGCCATTTCGTCTAGACCTGTACGATAATAGTCATATTGCAGTTGGCGGAACGGCTGCATGGATCCATCTAGATAATCATTGATAATGGCGAAACGATTACGATCATTATCGAAAGATTTCCATCCAGTAAAGTTCAGATTCTGGGCGTTGTTTGTCAGATTCATGCACAGTTGAAGTGCATTTTCGCCACTCATTGAGGAGAAACTGTCCATGTCGATGCCAATGATAAGATATGCATAATATGCAAGTAGTGCTGTCAGTTGGTTGTCGATGGCTTCTTCATTGAAGTTGAGCTGATCGAACTGTGTAAAACCAAAATTAAAATCATTATCGATATTATTATACAATGTGGTGGAGTATGACGAATTATATACGGGTCTGTTGGCTTGAATTAAAGCCTTGCACGTAAACAGATTGGATGTCTGATCATATTTGGTAACAGTTATATTGAAGTTGCACACAATGCGCTCATTCTTCTGAAAATGCATATTTGTCCATTGTCGGTCATTGACGAATTGCTCAAGTGTATGTTGCAGATTGTCAAATACGCTTGCATCAGTCCCCTGTATTTGACTGTGATTTATGGTTATCTTAGCCTGCAATTCTTGAGAATATGCCTGCTGATTTACAATCGTTACCAGATAGAAAATCATTATTGTAGCGATGCCATATTTATATCCTTTCGCACAGTTCATCGATAATATCTTTTGCTACTTCATTTTTTGGTTTTTTTTCAAAAACTTTTTTCCCGTTTTGTGAAATAATCGTAACCTGGTTGTCATTGCTACGAAATGTAGTACCAGGATTTTTGGTACTGTTGAGAACAATGAAGTCAAGGTTCTTGCGCATAAGCTTGTTTTGCGCATTATTTTCTTCGTTGTCTGTTTCCAAAGCGAAGCCAACGAGTATTTGGTTAGCCTGTTTCATTTGTCCCAATGTTGCAGCAATATCACGTGTTGGTTTAAGATTAATTATCAAATCGTCTTTCTCACGTTTTATTTTGCTTGTGGCTATTGATTCTGGACGAAAATCGGCAACGGCAGCACACAATATAGCTGCATCGGATGATTTAAAGCTGTTAAGTGCGGCTTTGTACATCTCCTCACAATTTTCGATATCAATGCGATTTATGCACGATGAACACTTTAGGCTCACAGGGCCAGTGATGAGTGTCACATCTGCGCCACGTTTGACACACTCTTCTGCAAGAGCGAATCCCATTTTCCCGCTCGAATAGTTTCCTATAAAACGAACAGGGTCAATTTTTTCGTAAGTGGGTCCGGTTGTAATCATTATCTTTTTAGATGATAATGACTTGTTACAGCCTTTTTCAAAGAAATCTGACAACTTTTCTATAATATTCTCAGGTTCTTCCATACGACCTTTTCCTTCAAGCCCACTTGCAAGAAATCCGTTTTTGGGCTCAATAATGTAATTCCCGAATGAACGTAATTGTGATATGTTCTTTTGGGTAGTAGGGTGAACATACATGTCTAAATCCATTGCTGGTGCTATAAATACAGACGATTTCATGGAAAGGTATGTTGTGATAAGCATGTTGTCAGCAATTCCATTAGCCATTTTCCCTAGTGTGCTGGCCGTACACGGTGCAATGAGCATAGCATCTGCCCACAGTCCCAAATTCACATGGGAATTCCAAGTACCATCACGCTGTGAGAAGAAATCGCTAATAACGGGTTTGTTTGTGAGGGTAGAAAGCGTTATTGGTGTAATGAATTCTTTTCCAGCAGGTGTTATGACAACTTGTATTTCAGCGCCTTGTTTTATCAAGCCACGAATTATGTAGCATGCTTTGTAAGCTGCAATAGAACCGGTGATTCCTAAAACTATCTTTTTCCCTTTAAGCATCATGTATATTCTTACTTATTGTTGAATTCACGCAAACGAATACGAGTTAATACTTGTTTGGTGTTATTCGTAAAATCATTGCCAAGCATCCAACTGTAATATCCAGGATCGCGATGCAATACATCAGCTACAGCCCATCCACGATATTTCCCGAAGTTGAAAACTTCTTGTTTGCGTACCTTGCCATCTTTGTCTACAAGAGGAGTACCATCAGAATTTGTTATATCTTTCCAAATTATTCTTCCCGCAAAATCGACATTGTCATTCATTTTAGATATTTCAGCCAAAATATCCATGTCATTTGGTATGGCACGATCAGGATCCTCTGCAGTTTCAGGATTATATTTATCCATTTCGCCCATTAACACACAATATGTAACTTCGGCGTCTTGGTCGGCACGGTGAGCTTCAAAATCCTCTTCCATTTTGCGACCACAATAGAATTTATATGCAGCAGATAAATTTCGTTTTTCCATTTTATGAAAAATTGCTTGAGCGTCAATCAGACGGCTACGGGAAAAATCAAAATCAATTCCGGAACGTAAAAATTCTTCGGCAAGCATTGGTATGTCAAAGTGATTCGAATTGAAGCCTGCAAAATCACATCCCTTAAACTTCTCGTTCAGAGATGATGATAATTCCTTGAAAGTTGGGGCGTCTTTAACATCAGAATCATAAATTCCAGTCAGTACAGACACTTCGGATGGAATTGACTTACCAGGATTGACGAACATATTTGCACGTTCTTCTAAACCATCTGGATATACTTTGATATAAGAGATTTGAATTATTCTATCATTTACAAGATCAAGTCCGGTTGTCTCCAAATCGAAGACAATTATGGCCTTTTTTAGATTTAATTTCATTTGCTTTAGTCGTTTAATAGCATTGGCATAATCAACATAAGCACATCTTCATTCTCGGGCTGGGATGCAGGAACAATTATTCCTGCACGGCTTGGATCTGCAAGTTGAATGATAACCTCATTACTATCTAGATTACTTAGTATTTCTGAAAGTGAGCTTCCTTTGAAGCCAATGTTCATAGGTTTACCATTATAGTCGCAAATTATACTTTCTTTTGCGCTTGTTGAGAAGTCAATGTCCTCTGATGATAATTCCAATTTGCCAATTTCTATATGGAAACGAATAAGTTGGCTGCTTTCACTTGCAAAAGGAATAATGCGACGTAGTGCACTTAGCAAGGATTTTCTGTCTATCGTAAGTTGGTTTGGATTTTCTTGAGGTATGACAGAATTATAGTTTGGATACCTTCCCTCGATAAGGCGGCACGAAAGTGATCCATCTGTAAAACTAATTTCTGCATTTCTGTTGTCAAATTTTATAACCACGTCATCTCCTTCTTTTCCTAGAACATTTTTCAATAGATTTGCTGGTTTCTTTGGTAGAATGAAAGATGCAGGAGTCTCACTTGTGATAGAAAAATTTTTATTGCGAACGAGTTTGTGGCCATCACTTGCTACAATGGCAAGGCTTTCTGATGTGAGGTCAAAATATATACCATTCATTACAGGGCGAAGTTCATCTTGAGCAGTAGCAAAGATGGAACGAGTGATGCTGTTATTGAGAACAGCAGACCCGATAGTCACAACAGTGGCACCATTAGTGATTGTTTGCACATGTGGATATTCATCCGCATTTTGGGCGGTGAAGTTGTACAAACCGTTTTGATAAATAATCTTAATTGTGAGAGCATCAATGTCTATCTCAAATGATAAAGGCTGTTCTGGTAATTCCTTGACAGCATCAAGTATGGTACGGTTAGTAACAGCGAAGTTGCCTTCACCGTCGCATTCATCGAGCTGTATTGTAGATTGCATCACATTTTCGCTGTCTGATGCAGTGATATTCAATTGATGGTTGTGCACTTCGAAAAGAAAACTCTCAAGAATTGAAAGAGAGTTTTTGCTGTTGATAACTCTTGCCAAAGTCTGCAGACGGCTACTAAGCGCAGTGCTGGATAAAGTAAATCTCATTAGTATTTAATTTTATTGTTATTGTTCATTATTTATTTATTAGGCACAAAAATACAAAAAAGCATTGTCTTAAACAAAAAAATAATGCGAAAAGTTTCTTAAATTAGAACTATTTTATTAATTTCGCAATCGAAATGTAGTTTTCACAGTTTAGGTTGCAAATGTAGCAGGCAAATTTAATAATACTCAAGGCAACATTAAATTTAATATATAATATATAACAATGGAATTACAAGGAAAAGTTATTGCTGCGCTTCCGGAAAGAAGTGGCATGTCAGCACGTGGTGATTGGAAAGCTCAGGATTTTGTGATAGAGACCCATGAGGCTTATCCTCATAAAATGGTATTCTCTGTTTTGGGAGCTGACCGTTTGGCTCGTTTTAATATTCAGGTGGGTCAGGAGATATTGGTGTCATTTGATATTGATAGTCATGAATATAATGGCAGATGGTTCAATAGTATTCGTGCTTTTGATGTTCGTCCTGTAGACCCTGCAACAATCGGAGTAATGGGAGTTCAGCCAGCACCAACTCCAGGTGTTTTTGGTTCAGTCTCTGCAACTCCAATATCTTCTTATGATGGGAAAGCACCATTCCCTCCGCAGTCAGGTGATAGTGCAGACGATTTACCATTCTAATATCATTTTAATGGTATGAAAAATATTGGGATTGAGTTAAATATGTTAAACTTTTTTACTCAATCCCTTTCTCTATTTTTCACTTTCACTTTCTTTGATAAATCCATGGCGATAAGCATAAAGCAATTCTTCCAAATCTTTTATTTGCTTATCAAGTTCTGTCCCCATATCTGTATCTGCGACAAGCATTCTGTGGGTTGACATCTCCACTATTTGCGTCGTGCTGATGATATCAGAGCCTCTCTGTATTGCATCGATTGCACTAGTAAATAATTCATGTTGTACTAATTGAAATCCACGGCTATGATATACTAAAGTGTAGCCTGCAATGCCTGTCTCCTTATGATATGCTTGTGAGAATCCACCATCAATTACCATAAGTTTTCCATTTGCTTTTATCGGATTTTCCCCACTTAAAACATGTACTGGTACGTGTCCGTTGATTATGTGTCTGTTTGGTCCGGATACAATGAAAGCATCCAATATGCGGTCTACAACTTCTTCATTATCTCGTAATTTAAAAAAGTTTCCTTTCTCTTCATGGTGAGTTTCCTTTTCTTTAATAAAATAACGTTCAAATGTAGCCATCTTTGATTTATCGAAAAGAGGACTGTCTTGTCCGCACCACAGATATAGAAAATAATCTATAGCATATTTTTTTTCATCGGGGTCAGAATCATTTTGGAATGCAGAACGAATCATCAATCCTATATGGTGCATAAGTTTTCTACCACTGTATTTTCTGCCTGGATATATTTCTACTTCCTTTAGTGTCCCGTCTGCATTTAGCGGTACTGAAGCATGGAACAAAAGGTTGTTGTTGTATATTGCATACATACATCCGTGCTGCAACATCTGACGTATATGTTTGTGTAGTTTCTCGCTGACTTTAAATGAATGGTGTAATTTTCCCATTAGCGTCTTTTCCTCAGGGGTGAGTTTATTCGGATGTTTTGGGTCAATGGTGGGGAATTTGTTACTGAGCATTTTGTAATCTATGTTGTCGAGGAGAATTGTTCCATTTTCATAATCTACGAAATTGAACAATTCTCTGTCTTGCATATTCCATTTAGGGTGTTGTTCATATATTTGAGCTTCTTCTTTGAATTGGATAATTGAAATGGCCTTATGCATTAGGGAAGTAAGTCGCTGTGTCTTGGCATCCATCTTTGTTGCTCCTCCGCTCATATTTGGGACAAATTCTGTGCATGGGTCATCACCATAAATTTCCATAGCAAAGGTGGCCAATGAAACCAAGTTTATTCCGTATCCCTCTTCGAGTGTAGTCAGATTCGCATAGCGTAATGATAGTCGGATGACATTGCATATACATGCATCATTGCCTGCTAGAGCACCCATCCATAATATATCGTGATTGCCCCACTGTATATCCCAACTATGATATTTTTCCATTGTATCCATTATTATGTGTGCTCCTGGTCCGCGGTCGTAAATGTCACCTAGAATGTGCAACTGGTCTATTGCCAATCTTTGAATTACGTTTGCAATTGCAATTATAAAATCATCGGCTCTACCTGTAGATATGATGGTATCAATAATGACATTCACATAAGCGGTCTTATTAGAATCTTCGGTGCGCTCATGTAGCAACTCTTGAATGATATAACTAAAATCTTGGGGCAAAGACTTACGGACTTTTGATCTAGTGTATTTGCTGGATACGTCACGACATACTTTAACTAATTGATGTAGGGTTATGTGGTACCAATCATCAATTTCATCTTCTATAGCTTTGATAATTTCGAGCTTCTGCTCAGGATAATATATTAATGTGCATAATTCTCTCTTTTCTGATTCACGCAATGTGTTGCCAAACAATTCGTTAACCTTTCGTTTTATATTGCCTGAAGCATTCTTTAAAACATGTTGGAACGCCTCATATTCTCCATGGATATCTGCAAGAAAATGTTCTGTTCCTTTCGGCAGATTTAGAATTGCTTGTAGATTAATAATTTCAGTACTTGCGTCTGCAATTGTTGGAAAAGAATGTGCGAGTAATTGCAGATACCTCATATCTTTTTCTATGTCATAATGAATATTTGTCATAGCTCTTTATTGTAATTTTGTAATTCGCATTCTTATTTTGTCTGTTATCTTATCATCTATTCCGTATATAGGCATAAATCCTTCACTTAGACCTAATACATCATTTAGTATGAATACCAATCTTGATGCAAACTTGAATATCCCAATTTGTTTGAGCATTTCTGCAAGCCTATTTTCATCATAGTTGTTGAATTTTATGTTTTCATACAGTTCTATAAGATGAAACATTGATAAATTATGATGATATATCTCATATTTGATATTAAAAAATAGGATACATAAACTCTTTTCAATTTGTTCATTATCTCTAGCTATATCTTCCATTTTACTTTTTTGTAATATGTTTTTTGACATGATCTCATCCTTTTTAATCGATATATTGGATACCGGATATTCTTTGGGAAATATGTCAATGCTGTCAACATCAATTTTGGGCGCGTTAAATTGAATAGTATTAATTCCTTTATTTAATATATCTATGATACCTTCATTGTTGGCATATATGAATATATGTCGCCAATTTTCTAATGTTAGCTTTGATAGACTAGATACTGCATTTTGTTTGAAGGTCAAATCCTTTACATCTTCAGGATCAATACCTGCATGTAGTATATACTCTATTGCATTTTTAACATCTTCATTTATCATGGAATAGCAATTAGAATCAATGACCTTCTGGTATAGACATAACATTTTTTGCGCCATTTCCATATCTGTAATCACATTTGTGATTATGGAGTTATTTATAATATGCGTACGGTTATTCCATTTTAATTTTTTGAAAGCACATAGTTCCAAATCGCTGCATAAATGAATGGCAGAAGCCTCTTCTATCATTTTTCGCTCATATTCAACCGTCTTTAATATTTTATCAGAATTGTGTTTCTTTATTATCCATGGCTCTAATCCACCTAATGGTGAGACAACTGTTGGTATGTTGTTCCTTTTTGCTTTGAAAAGCATTTGGGCTGCATTAAACTGCCATGCTCCAACTATGTGGACAACCGAATAGTCAGTAATTGGTGATGATAACCGTTTTTGAACATTTATATCAGCCATTGTTCCCAAACAACGACCAAGCGTTGATACAAACTTATGGTTTATATCAACGCTATCAATTGTATTGGGTATGTAAATCAACGCCTTCATTGCTATTACCCTTATAACTTATGACTTGTGAAGTCGTATTTGTTAGCCCGTTTATATCGAAGTGAATTAAAGAGACTGGACCATATCAAGCCAAATTCGAACGGTATAATCTGCCACAAGGATATTTGCTCATCGAATCTTTTAATAGTCTTTTGGGCAAATAGAACACGCAATAATATTGTGACAAATAAAGCTATGCCTGCTGTTATACTTATTATCCATTTTTGCGTTATTATTGAATATGCGATAGCTAATGATATTACAATATAGTTGATATACATCATTAGCATATCAATATTGTATAGACTTCTATGAGCAAAGCTCCTTTGTAAATATTTACGCGTTTCCATATAGAAAATATGTTTGTCGTACCATGCTTCTTTTGATTGATAGTCATCACGAATCCAAACTTTCGGAGAGATCTCAACTGCTGTTTTCCCATTAATGGCATATTTGTTCACAATAAAGTCATATTCACCACGAATAAGATTAAGATTTCCTTGATATCCGTTTCCATTCATGAATATGCTCTTTCTGAAAGCCAAATTAGTGCCATTGGTTCTATATGCCGTGCTTCGGAGTGCCTCTTCCATTAGATAACATGATGAACGTAGACGTTCATAACGGTAAAAGGGTTTTGCCTTTTTTTCATAGCCAGAATATCCAATAACAAGAGTATTTTTTTCATTGAAATTTCTTGCCATGGTCTTTAGCCATTCATCGGATATAGGTGAGCAATATGCATCTGTAATGATAATCCATTCGTGTTTAGCTGCCTTTACTCCTATTGTAATAGCAAGTTTCTTTCGGCTCATGTATCGGGATGAGTTGGGTATGAATGTTGTGTAAAGATGCTTGTTTTGAGAGTATCTTTTCAAGATATCTTCAGTTTCACTATCACCAAGCTCGGCAACTATAACGACTTGATATTCAGCATTATAATTTTGTGTTAGAAGAGTAGGCAAGTGCTTTTCCAGTTCTTGTGAGTTGTCATGAGCAGTAACAATTATAGATACTGGAGGCATTTTATCAATGTTAGGAAAGTTTTCTTCTATACCAATACTTCCCCCTTTTTTTATATTCCATCTAAAAAAAGGATTTAGAAAAGAAGTTGTAATTGCCAGTAAAATTAGTATTCCACTAGTAATTATAGTTATTTCATCAAATATCATTTTAAAGTTCTTCCTTAATATAGCCAATTGGTAATTTTCGGCAGTTATACTGGTTTGCCATTATTTCACCATAAGCACCTGCAGAGCGTATTGCCATAAGGTCTCCCCGATGACTTTTGTTCAAATCAACAGCTTTGGCAAAAACATCACTGGATTCACATATTGGACCTACGACGTCATAAGTTTCTTTAGATTCATCGCTGGATATGTTTTCTATCTTGTGATATGCATGATATAGCGCCGGCCGTATTAAATCTGTCATGCCTGCATCAACAATGGCGAATTGTTTATGGCAACCTTGTTTGATGTATAGTGTACGCGTAATTAGACTCCCGCATTGGGCAACAACAGCTCGTCCTAATTCGAAGTGTAACTTTTGTCCGTGTCTTAGTTTAAGATGACGTGCGTATGTGTCGAAATATGACTTAAAGTCAGGAATGGGCTCACGATTAGGCTGGTCATAGCTGATTCCCAATCCTCCACCAACATTGATATTCTCAACTTTTATGTGATGGCGTTCTAGTTGGTTTTGCAAATCATTGACACGATTGCATAGGGCTTCGAAATCACACATGTCAAGAATTTGTGAGCCAATATGAAAATGAAGTCCTACAAAACACACGTTCCTCATTTTTGCAGCTTTCTCAATAACTGTGTCCATATCACGCATTGCAATACCAAATTTATTTTCAGCAAGTCCGGTTGTAATGTTTGCATGAGTATGTGCACCTACGTCTGGGTTTATTCGGAAACAGACTTGTGCAACCTTATCCCTTATTGTTGCCAATTCATTAATGACTTCAAGTTCTGCAACACTTTCGACATTGAAGCAAAAGATACCTTTGTCTAATCCTAAATTAATTTCCCAGTCGCTTTTACCAACACCAGCATAAACGATCTTATTAGCTGAGAAACCGGCATCAATTGCCGCTCTAATTTCACCTCCACTAACACAATCAGCACCTAATCCAGCTTGACATATTACGTTAAGTATTTTGGCGTTAGCATTAGCCTTAACGGCATAATGAACATTAAATCCATTATGTTTTCCTGCTTCTATATTAATGGCTTTTAAAGTCTCACGCAAAAGATCCGTATCATAATAATAAAACGGTGTCTGAATTGCCTGAAATTTGCCTGTTGGAAAATTACCTTTCATCTCTAGTTGGGTTGTATCATGAATTTTTATTTGAAAAGAACGTTGCTTAGATTTTGTAGAGCACGTTTTTTGTCTGATTTTTTAATAAGGAAAGATATATTATAGTTACTGCCACCATATGAAATCATCCTCACTGGAATATTCTTCATGGCGTCAGTGGCCAATGTCTCAAATCCCAAATTGCTCCAATCAAGATCACCTACAACACAGATAATACACATGTCACTATCAACTGTAACAGTTCCATATTTTTTTAATTCGTCAACAATTTCATTCATGTGCGAGTTGTCATCAATGCTCATTGATACACCAACCTCACTTGTAGCAAGCATGTCAATTGGTGTCTGGTAGCTTTCAAAAATTTCAAATACCTTACGCAGAAAACCTGTTGCCAACAGCATTCGACTTGATTTGATCTTAATGGCTGTGATTCCGTCTTTTGCAGCAACAGCTTTAATCTTTCCTCTGACGATTACGTTGTCAATAATTGTTCCTTCAGCTTTTGGGTCCATTGTGTTCTTCAGATGTACTGGTATACCTGCATATTTTGCAGGTTGAACACAAGTAGGGTGTAGAATTTTAGCTCCAAAATATGCAAGTTCTGCTGCTTCTTCAAAGTTTAACTGGCGCACAGCCTCAGTCTTGTCTACGATTCGTGGATCATTGTTGTGCATACCGTCTATGTCTGTCCAAATCTGAATTTCTTCAGCTGGTAAGGCTGCGCCTACTAGGGAAGCAGTGTAGTCAGAACCACCGCGCTGTAGATTGTCTATTTCTCCATATGCATTACGACATATAAATCCTTGAGTGACATAGATTTGATTACCTTCATTTTCCTTCACTATAGCAGTCAGTTTTTCCTTAATATATAGAGGGTCTGGTTCTGCATTTTTGTCTGTACGCATGAAGTCTAGAGCATTCAATAGCACGGCTTTGAAGCCAATTTCCTGCAGAAAATTGACAAACATATTTGTGCTAATGATTTCACCTTGAGCAACAATACTTTTTTCTTCAAAACTCGTAAATATATCTTTTGTAAAGGAATGAAGGTATTCAAATTCGCTGTGAATGAATTCGATGGTTTTCTTCTTTAATTCTTCTGTGGAAAATAACTCTTCAACATGCAGCATGTATTTTTTTTCAAGGTTGTTTATTACCTCGTTCGCACCATCTGTGTTTTTTTTATAAAGGTAGTCTGCAATTTCAACCAGAGAATTTGTTGTACCAGACATAGCTGAAAGTACTACGAATGTGGTTTCTCCTGATTCTGTAATTAAAGAGGCAACACTTTTCATACGCTCAGGTGAGCCGACTGAAGTTCCTCCAAATTTCATTACTTTCATAATCGTAATATTTAGTTGTTCAATATTAAATGTTACACTCTTCGGCAGAGAGGTCTATTTTATTATATTCATTTGTAATGTCAGTTAATCTGCCACTCTTGCAACAATATACAATACCCGGATATTTGTCGAGCATTGGAATATTGTGCGTTGACATGATAACGGCAGTTCCTGTTTGCGTTATATTTTTGAGCAGATTAACAATGTTGCTTGCTGTTTCCGGATCTAGGTTTCCTGTTGGCTCGTCTGCAATTATTATCTTTGGACGATTTAGTATGGCACGTGCAATGGCAATACGTTGCTGCTCTCCACCTGATAATTCATGTGGCATTTTTTCTTTCTTGTCAAGCATACCAACATCATTAAGCACATCATCAATTCTTTCGTCAATTTCTCTTTTGTCTTTCCACCCCGTTGCTTTTAAAACGAAGCGTAAATTTTTATACACTGTACGATCATGCAGCAATTGAAAATCCTGAAATATGATACCCATTTCTTTTCTCAATGCAGGTATTTCCTTGCGGCGGAGATTTGTTAAATCACGATCAAGAACAACTGCTTTTTGATCTTCTTCGTCATTAAGATCCAGTTCGCAGTAAGTCGTTTTAAGTAGTGAACTTTTTCCTGAGCCCACTTTACCAATTATATAAATGAATTCACCTTCATCTACATGGAAATTGACATCGCATAACACTAGCGTGTCAGTCTGATATATGTTTACTTTATGATAGTCAATTAACATTATTCAAGTTGTTATATAACAGCGTTTTAACTAAATTTACTAAATTAATCGTGCTTATGCCAATTTTGGTTGTGCCTAACTTGTAGTTCTTTTGCAACATCCTCAATACGTAGTCCTTTGCTTGTCAATAAGACTATTAAATGATAGAACATGTCTGATGCTTCATAAATGAGCCGTTCGTTAGTTCCATTTGTGGCTTCAATGACAGCTTCAAGTGCCTCTTCTCCAACCTTTTGAGCCATGCGGTTCAATCCCTCATTGAAAAGATTAGTTGTGTAACTGTCTTTTGGCATTTCTTCATGGCGTTTTTCGATAAAGTTTTGGAGATATGTAAGGAAGAGTAGGGGATTGACTTCATTCTTTTCTCCCCAACAAGTATCAGTACCCTTATGGCATGTAGGTCCTTCTGGATGAACCTTAACAAGTAGCGTGTCATTGTCGCAGTCATTCTGAATGCTTACCAGATTAAGAAAGTTATTGGATGTTTCACCTTTAGTCCAAAGGCATTTGCGTGAACGGCTCCAGAATGTTACTTTCTTTGTTTCAATAGTTTTATCATAAGCTTCTTTGTTCATAAATCCTAGCATCAGGACGTTTTTAGTTACTGCATCCTGAATGATGGCGGGAACAAGTCTACCTAACTTTTCGAAATCGATTTCCATTTTATGTTGCAATTTAAATTTTATTCTTTATTTATAGTCTCACATTAATACCTTCATTCTTAAGATATTGCTTTAAATTTGGGATCGAAATTTCACCGAAATGGAAAACACTTGCAGCTAGTGCTGCGTCAGCTTTACCATCGATGAATGTGTCTCGGAAATGTTCCTTCTTACCGGCACCACCACTTGCTATTATTGGGATAGAAAGCGTATCAGCCAATTTAGCTAACGCATCATTGGCATATCCGTTTTTCATGCCATCATGGTTCATACTAGTGAAAAGAATTTCCCCAGCGCCTCTTCTTTCAGCCTCTTTTGCCCAGTCGAATAATCCGAGTTCTGTACGTTCTCTGCCACCTTTTATGTAGCAATGCCAGCCATCATCATCCAATCTGGCGTCAATTGCGCAGACGCATACTTGTGAGCCAAACTTGTTTGTAATTTCATCGATAAGTTCGGGACGGCGGATAGCTGATGAGTTTAAACTCACTTTGTCTGCTCCTGCATACAGCAGTCGCTCAACATCTTCCAATTGGTTGATGCCACCTCCTACAGTGAAAGGAATATTAATCTCTTTCGCTACGCGTGTAACCATATTTGTGAACGTTTTGCGACCTTCAAAACTGGCAGTAATATCAAGAAACACTAATTCATCTGCTCCAGAGTTACTATAGGCTTTGCCTAATTTCACAGGGTCACCTGCTTCCCGCAGATTAACGAAATTGGTTCCTTTAACAGTTTCTCCGTCCTTAACATCAAGACATGGAATAATGCGTTTTGCCAGTCCTTTTATCATATTCTTTTTGCCAATTGTTTCAAGTCTATTTTCCCTTCGTATATTGCTTTACCGAAAACCACCGCAGGAATACCATCTTTATCAAGTTCTTCAATATCTTCAATATTTGAAACTCCACCGCTTGCAATGAGATGCAATTGTGGATATGTTGCCATTATCTGCTTGTATTGTTCTGTTGCTGGCCCTTGAAGTGTTCCATCTTTGGATATCTCAGTACAAAGAACATTTTTGACCCCTTTGTCTACGTATTGCTTCAGAAAAGGTAACAAATTTTCGGATGAGTCATCTTTCCAACCATTGATGGATATTCTTCCATTCCTAACATCTGCACCAAGAATCATCTTGTTTGCTCCATATTTGCCAAGCCATTTGATAAACAGCATAGCATTTGTTATGGCAACACTACCAACGGTTACCATTGAAGCTCCATTATCGAACGCCATGATTATATCTTCATCTGTCTTTATTCCACCACCAAAGTCAACAACCAAGTTTGTTGATGATGTTATTGCATGTAATACGTCTACATTGACGATGTGCTTGGATTTTGCCCCGTCAAGATCAACGACATGCAAACGTTTAAAGCCTAGTCCTTCAAACTGTTTTGCCACTTCGGCAGGATCATCATGGTAGACTTTCTTTTGGTAATAGTCGCCTTTGGTAAGGCGAACACATTTACCATCAATCAAGTCTATTGCAGGTATGAGTTCTATCATAAATTCAAAAAGTTTTTGAGTATGCGTTCACCAACTTCCCCACTTTTTTCTGGATGGAATTGGGTCGCATAGAAATTATCCTTTTGCAAAGCGGCGCTATATGGTTGGATATAATCAGTTGTCGCAATTGTGAATTCGCATGCCGGTACATAATAACTATGTACGAAATAAACGTATTCATTTTTGTCAAAACCTTTTAAAAGATCAGACTTAATATCACGTAAGTAATTCCATCCCATAGCCGGCACCTTCTCTTCGTGATGATTTGGTTGAAAACGCTTAACGTTTACCGGGAAAATTCCGATACAGTCTGTATCTCCTTCTTCTGAATGGTTGCATAGCAACTGTTGGCCAATGCATATACCAAGCACAGGTTGCTTTAAATCGCGTATTATCAAGTCTAGTTTATGTTCAGTAATATAAGCCATAGTTGTACTAGCCTCACCCTGACCAGGGAAAAGAACGCGGTCTGCAGATTGAAGTACCTCTGCCTTGTCGGTTATTACAGGATTAATACCTAATCTATTAATTGCATTTACAACAGAATATATGTTTCCTGCGTTATATTTTACTATGGCAACATTCATTAGCTGAATATTATAGTCTTGTTATGATATGTAAGAATCTTACGTTCAATGTGTTTTGATACAGCTCTAGAAAGAACGATTTTTTCCAAGTCTTTTCCTTTAAGCACAAGACTTTCTGGAGTGTCTTTGTGAGTTATGCGGGCTACATCTTGGTCAATAATTGGACCAGCATCAAGTTCTGTTGTTACATAATGACTTGTGGCACCGATAATTTTAACACCACGTTCCCAAGCTTGATGATACGGTTTCGCCCCGATAAATGCTGGTAGAAAGGAATGATGTATATTTATTATATGGTGTGGGTATGTTTTAATCATTTCATTGCTAATAATTTGCATATAGCGCGCAAGAACAATAAATGTTATTTTTTCTTTTTTAAGAAGTTCTAGTTCAGCTTGTTCTACTTCTGCTTTATTGGAATGATCCTTATTAATTGACCATACATAATAAGGAATATTGAATTGCTCGGCTATATACATCAAATCCTTATGATTGCTCACAATACATGGTATATCAACATTCCATTCACCTGCCTTATAGCGTGCAAGCAAGTCATACAGGCAATGGCTCATTCTACTGACAAAGATTGCCATTCTAGGACGTTCATCGTTGAAATACAAGTTGAATGTCATTTCATATTTTTGGGCATATAGAGTTTCTACATAATCATATATTTTATCACGTGGAATAAGAAAATTTTCCAATTCCCATTCAATACGCATAAAAAAAACTCCATCTTCTCGGTCTACATATTGATCCAAGTAAACGATGTTACCCATGTTATCTGTAATAAACTTCGTTACTTCTGATATTATACCTGGTTTGTCAGGACAATGTAGAAGCAATATCGCTTTTGGTTTCATTCGCCTTTTATTTTTTGGCAAAGATACTAATTTTCTTTCAGATTATTGTTTTTCAGTACAATATTTTGGTAAATATAATAAATAAATAACAAAAAATAGACTAAATGAATTTTTATTCATCTTTATTTTGTACTGAACGTAGTATTATGCTTGTTGCACCAATACTGAACAGAGCACCGTCTTGTATTATGCGACGTTCCTTATCATCGAGTATCTCATTGTCAACAAATGTCCCAGTATAGCTCGGACCATCTCTTAACGCATATTTGAGTTTGCCTTTCTTGTCTTTGCTAATATTTATAATACAGTGATTCATGTCAATACTTGGATCGCTGGTCTCAATAGGGCAATTGATACCACAGCCTTTAATATATTTGCCAATAATATTGTCGCCAAATTTTAGAGGAATGATTTGTTTGAAATGAAAAACATTTTCAATAACAACAATTGATCCAAATCCTTCGTCATTTGCTTCTTTTTCAGGATCTTCGTCTTTTTGACGATTGCTTAATTTTGACATGCCAATACGTATGCCAAATTGTTTTCCGCAGTCAGGGCATTCGAAAACTAATGACTGACCCGATTGATATTTTGTTTCATCAAATGTAATATAATTATCACATTTTGGACAACGTACTCGTTTCATGTATATATATGTGAATGATATGGATATTACTTAGCTGGTTTGGCTTGCATTACCCATGCGTCAGCAAAATCTTTTTTGTTATGTAATTTCTGTAATGTATTATATGCTTCATTTTCTGTTTTATACTGACCATAAATTACTTTGGTGCTATTATTTTTATGTAAGACCTCTACTTCTTCGTATCCTCTCTTATGTAGCATGTTTACATATCTTTTTGCGTTCAAATTAGTAATACGGCTTGCAAGTACTATGCAGTAGAAAGACTTATTAAAGCATAATGAGTGGTTAATGTCATTTGCATTAATAAAATTATTGGTGACTTTTGCCTTGGTATTGTTATTCACACCATTATTATCTGCTGTTTTAATATTAACGTTAGCTTTGCCGATAACAATATCCTTTGGCATTATGTGGCAAAGCATACCTGTATCTATCTTACTTTTGATAAGTTCAGTGTTTTCGCCATTACTTAAAGGTGATGGATAAAGAAGAAATAAAAAAATTACTATACATGCGACAGCTATATTTCGAAGTAAACATAAACTAATACTAATCGTTTTTTGTGGATAATTTTCATCATTATAATACTTTGCATCGAATATTGACGAAAAAGTTGTTGTATTTGTATCCTCACTAACTTTTGAAGGGTTTGAAAAAACAGGTTGGGCTTTGTCTTGATGGGCAATATTCAAATCATTATTCTTTTCTTCTGTCACTGATGGCAAAACCTGTATCTGTTTGAACTCAAAAGAACTTAGTCCATACATATCAGGAGATAAAATACCGGCTTCGCATGGTTCGAATACATAGTGTCCGCTTTCATTTAAATTGATAACACCAATGTCATTCAACTCAAAAACACCTTCGTTTGCCAAGTGCTGATTAAGTTCACGAACTTCATCATCTATTCTCTTTATGGCCTCAGGATAGCTAATGTCATAAGCCTCAATGTATGATTGGGCTAGAAGTGAATCATTCATCTTGAGTTGTGGGTTGAATCCTAACGTTCTAAGCGGTGGTAAAAACAAATTCTCACCATCGTCGTATCTAGCGCCAACATGATGTGCCATAAAACCTCCGAAATCAGGCACTATTACACAGTCGTTGCTCAAAAGTAATATTTCTATATGTCTTTCTAATTCTATCACGTTTGCAAAATTAAACTTTTTCTGCGAATGCCGCAAGTAAATAAATGAAAAAATCATAAATAAAAAAAAACTCGAAGAATAATTATTTTATATCATTTTTTATCTATATCTTTGTAGATTATTATCAATGAATAAACAGTATGAAATATAAAAGTACGGAAATAGATGGCGTCTTCATACTTGAACCAAAAGTGTTTAATGACGCTAGAGGCTATTTCTTTGAAGCATGGAAGCAGAACGAATTCGAAGAGCACATTGGAAAAATTAATTTTATCCAAGATAATGAGTCAAAGTCTAGTTTTGGCGTATTGCGTGGATTACATTATCAGAAAGGTGATTTTTCTCAAGCGAAACTCGTTCGTGTTATAAAAGGGCGTGTAGTCGATGTTGCTGTAGATATTCGAGAGAGTTCACCTACATTTGGCAAATATGTAATGGTTGAGCTTAGTGAAGAAAACAAACGGCAGTTCTTTATACCGCGTGGTTTTGCGCACGGGTTTTTAGTTCTTAGTGACGAGGCAATCTTCACTTATAAAGTTGACAACTTTTATAACCCTCAACAAGAGGCTAGCATACGCTGGAATGATGAGAGTATCGCCATAAATTGGCCTATAGATTCAAAAGATGTGGTGACAAGTGATAAGGATTTGAATGCTAAAAGTTTGAACGAAGCAGATTTATTTGAGTAATGAATATAGCAATAGTTGGTACTGGTTATGTTGGCTTGGTTTCTGGAACATGTTTCGCTGATACTGGAGCAATTGTAACATGCGTTGATGTTGATGAGAAAAAGATAGAGAGATTACAACAGGGGAGCATTACTATTTTTGAACCCGGTTTGGATGAGATGGTTGCTAAAAATGTTAAGGCAGGCAGACTGAAGTTCATAAATAATCTTGCAGATGTTGTAAACGAGCAACAAATCATTTTTTCTGCAGTAGGTACACCACCTGATGATGATGGCAGTGCAGATTTGAAATATGTGCTGCAAGTCGCTAAAACCATTGGAGAGAACATTAATAAATATCTAGTCGTAGTTACCAAAAGCACTGTTCCTGTAGGTACCGCAAAGAAAGTTCGTGATACTATTCAGGCAGAACTTGATCGTCGTGGCGTAGATGTAATTTTTGATGTTGCTAGTAATCCCGAGTTTCTCAAGGAAGGAAATGCCATTAAAGATTTTATGAGTCCCGACCGTGTGGTAGTTGGTGTTGAAAGTGAGAGAGCTAAAAATATTTTGACACGATTGTATAAGCCATTCCTTATCAATAATTTCCGTGTTATATTTATGGATATCCCTAGTGCGGAGATGACCAAGTATGCTGCCAATTCGATGTTGGCAACACGTATTTCATTCATGAATGATATCGCCAATATGTGTGAAATTGTCGGTGCTGATGTAAACATGGTAAGAGCTGGAATTGGCAGTGATACTCGTATTGGTCGCAAGTTTCTATATGCAGGATGTGGATATGGTGGAAGTTGTTTTCCAAAAGATGTTAAGGCTCTCATCAAGACGGCCGATGATAATGGCTATTCTATGGAAGTGCTAAAGGCTGTAGAACGGGTGAACCAGCAACAAAAGAGAGTCTTGTTTGAAAAGTTGAAATCTTCGTTCAATGGTGAGCTGCTTGAGGGTAAGGTCGTTGCTATTTGGGGACTTTCATTTAAACCGGAGACAGACGATATGCGTGAATCTACAGCGCTAGTGATGATAGATTTGCTCAAGAAAGCAGGGTGCAGCGTTCGTGCTTACGACCCCGTGGCAATGGATGAGTGCAAGCGTAGAATTGGTGATTGTATTACATATTGTAAGGATATGTATGATGCTATACTAGACGCAGATGCTTTGCTGTTGCTTACTGAATGGAAAGAATTCAGACTTCCAAGTTGGGAGGTTGTTGGCAAGGCAATGAAGCACAAACTTGTCATTGATGGCCGAAACATCTTTGATCATATAGAACTTGAAGAAGCTGGATTTGAGTATCATTGCATAGGACGTTAAGACATGTTAGTTATCTTATTAATAATGAAATATAGTAAAACTCTTGTCATATTAATTGCGTGTTCTTTAGCCGTTATTGGTTGTAGAAAAAAGGATACTCAAAAGCATAAAGCACCTCAGGAAAATATGGCTGCTAAAAAAATGTTGCAGGGTATCTGGGTTAATGAGGATGAAGAGAGTGTCGCCTTTCGTGCTAAAGGTGATACAATTTTCTATCCTGACACTACTAGTCAGCCTGTATATTTCCAAATATTTAACGACACGTTGGTTCTTCATGGGGTCAATGACGTGATGTATCCGATTATCAAGCAATCTCCACATCTGTTTATTTTTAAAAACCAGAATGGGGATCAGATAAGACTTACACTAAGTGATAATGTTGCCGACAAATTGGTCTTTGACAACAGACGTCCACAATCTTTAAACCAAAACAAGTTAATCAAACGAGATACAATAGTCTCTAATGCAAAAGAGCGTTATCATTGTTATGTTCAGATAAATCCTACTACGTATAAGGTGATTAAGTCAACTTATAATGATGAAGGTGTGGAGGTAGACAATGTCTATTATGATAATATTATCCACATCAGTGTGTATAAAGGAGCATTAAAAGTATTCTCTTGTGATTTCAATAAGCAGAATTTCTGCGGCCTTGTTCCGAAAGATTTTCTCCGCCAAAGTGTTCTGAGTGATATGTTGTTGGTAAGGACTGATGCGGAAGGTATACATTACACTTCGTCTCTTTGTGTGCCTGATAGTCCAAGCAGTTATATTGTGGAGGTGGTCATTTCTTATACGGGCAAGATGAATATGAGAATTGCAAATTATTGAGAATATACAGCGCTGTGGCGGTCGGTGACGGCAGTCATTCTTTTCAAGGATTCCCTGAAACGGCTCTCAAGTTCTTTGGAGCTTCGACGGTGGCATCATAAATAACGGCGTTAGTCCCCCGCTTGCGGGGAGCATGTGATTGAACGGGCTTCCCACATTTTTTGCAGATGGTAATATAATGTCTGAACTCCTTTACGATCGGATTCAAGTCAGGAAGAGATA
>OBMA010000057.1_pt1 | contig 45728 bp, 37 predicted proteins | sample 1539141 | NCBI WGS metagenome assembly OBMA01 (sample SAMEA3991484, study PRJEB22521) | metagenome | biome: anthropogenic terrestrial biome; feature: sewage plant; material: raw primary sludge | place: Sweden | collected 2012-09-26
GCATGGTGGGGCATTGGCTCGTTTTCGTTTCTTGCCGCCGGGTTTCTGTCGAACAACCGTTCTATCAGGTCTGGCCGGTTCATTTTTCTTAATTCTCTTGTAATCTGATTCCGATATTCACCTTTATACCAAAAAAAGAATTGCCTTTGGGCCAGTTTTTCCTCTTTCTCTTTTGCCGTATACACTTTCTCCAGTGTGTATGGGTGCAGCCCAGTGTAATACATTTCAGTGGAGAGGGTGAGCGGGGTAGGAGTGAAGTCTTGTACTTGTTCCAAGTGGAAGTCTAGCTGCTTGGTAAGGCAAGCCAATTCAGCCATATCTTCCAGCTTGCATCCAGGATGACTGGATATGAAGTAGGGTATCAACTGTTGATTCAGATGATACTTTTTGTTAGTAGCGTCAAATATCCGTTTGAATTCGTAAAACATGCTGAAAGGTGGTTTGCGCATCATTTTCAGCACTTCGCTGGAAGTATGTTCAGGAGCTACCTTCAGTCGGCCAGATACGTGATTGGCTATCAGTTCCTCCATATATTTTCGATGGCTCTCGTTTACTTTCTCATCAGCATCGGGTGTCAACAGCAAGTCGTAACGGATGCCGCTGCCAATAAACGATTTTTTGATTTCAGGCAGCGCGTCAACGGCGTGATAAAGATTGAGCAGCTCGGTGTGGTCGGTGTTTAGATTCTTACAGACGTTTGGCTGTATACAGGAGAGTCGGCAACACTTGTCGCAAATCTTTAAATCCTTGCCTCGCATCTTATACATATTAGCCGAAGGCCCACCCAAATCGCTCAGATAGCCTTTGAAATCGGGCATGTCTGTTACCTTTTTCACTTCCCGCATTATTGATTCGCGTGAACGGGATACGATGTGACGGCCCTGGTGGGCTGATATGGTACAGAAGGAGCATCCTCCAAAACATCCTCGATGAATGTTGATGGAAAATTTTATCATCTCGTAGGCTGGAATGGTTTTCCCCTTGTATTTGGGGTGGGGCAGCCGCGTGAATGGTAAATCGTATGTGGCATCCAGTATTTTACTCTCCATGGGTGGGTAAGGCGGATTGATTACTACTGCACTTTGTGAGTCAATGGACTGCACTATGCGGCGGGCATGTATTTTGTTCGACTCCTCTTCTACTATTCTGAAGTTTTTGGCTTGTTTTGTTTTGTCGCTCAAGCACTCTTCATGACTGAACAATCTGACAGTTTCAGTGCCTTCATATTCAGGAATGGAATCCGGTTCTGACAGATAAGCGCACTGTGGTATGTCGTGCATTTCGCTTATTTTTTTGCCTTCTTTGGCCTGCTTTACAATTTCTTTTAGTGGCAGTTCCCCCATACCGTATACCAGCAGGTCGGCCTTGCTGTCTTTCAGTATGCAAGGTTTCAGTTCATTGTCCCAGTAATCGTAGTGGGTGACCCTACGCAATGAGGCTTCGATACCGCCTATCACGATAGGAACATCAGGAAAAATGTTTTTCAGTATATTGGCGTAGACGATAGTGGCGCGGTCGGGACGGAATCCTGCCATGCCGTTTGGAGAATAGGCATCATCGGATCTCAGTCGCCGGTTGGCGGTATAGTGATTCACCATGGAATCCATGCAACCGGCCGATATGGCAAAGAACAGACGGGGCTTGCCGAGCTTTTTGAAGTCGCGCAAGTCATCTCTCCAGTTGGGTTGAGGTACAATGGCCACTCTCAGTCCATAACTCTCGAGCAGGCGGCCCACTACGGCACCAGCAAACGAAGGATGGTCGATGTAGGCGTCTCCCGAAAAGAGAATGACATCCACATAATCCCAATTTCTGATTTCCAATTCCCTTTTGGTAGTTGGTAAAAAGTCGGTAAGTTGCACTTGATTGTCTGTCGTCATGATGTTGCAAAAATACACAAAAAAACGGGAGCGCATTACTGCGTTCCCGTCATATTATGGTAAATTCTATAAATTAGCCGTTTACCTTAGCCATGTGAGCGATCAACTCAGACAGCTTGTTAGAGTATCCGAACTCATTGTCATACCAAGAAACAACCTTGACGAACTTGTCAGTCAAATAAACACCAGCATTGGCATCGAAGATAGAAGTGCGAACATCACCCAAGAAATCAGATGATACAACAGCCTCTTCAGTATAGCCAAGGATGCCCTTCAAGTTAGTCTCAGCAGCCTTCTTCATAGCCTGGCAGATATCTTCCTTAGTAGCAGGCTTAGCCAAGTTAACAGTCAAGTCAACTACAGATACGTCCAAAGTAGGGACACGCATAGAGATACCAGTCAATTTGCCGTTCAACTCAGGGATAACCTTACCTACAGCCTTAGCAGCACCAGTAGAAGAAGGGATGATGTTGCCAGAAGCAGCACGGCCACCACGCCAGTCCTTGCCACCCTTAGAAGGGCCATCGACTGTCAGCTGAGTAGCAGTAGTAGAGTGAACAGTAGTCATCAAACCATTAACGATACCGAAGTTGTCGTTCAATACCTTAGCCAAAGGAGCCAAGCAGTTAGTGGTACAAGATGCGTTAGATACGAACTGAGTTCCCTTAACATAAGTGTCATCGTTCACGCCACGTACGAACATAGGAGTGTCGTCCTTTGAAGGAGCTGACATAACTACATACTTAGCGCCGCCGTTGATATGGGCCTGAGCTTTCTCCTTAGTCAAGAAGAAACCAGTTGACTCAACTACATATTCTGCACCTACTTTGTTCCAAGCAATGTTAGCTGGATCTTTCTCTGCAGTTACGCGGATTTCCTTGCCGTTTACTACCAGGTTGCCGTTCTTTACTTCTACGGTACCATCGAAGTTTCCGTGCATTGTATCGTGCATCAACAAGTACTTCAGATACTCAGGATCCAAAAGGTCGTTGATTGCTACTACTTCAAGACCAAGGTCTTTTCTTGAGATCATTGCACGGAAGACCATACGTCCGATACGGCCAAATCCATTAATACCAACTTTTGTCATTTCTATAAAATTTTATATTAATAAAAAGTTTTGTGTTGTCTCTTTCTTTTGAAGTTCAATATAAAACATCAGGCTGATTGTTCTACCTGATGTTTGGGAGCAATGTTGCCATAGCTGTTTTTGAAACATTTGCATTCAGACTTGCAACTGCTCATACCTGCCATTGCCAGCATCACCATTACCAATATGTTGAACATTCTACGCATCATTCGCGTCCGTTATGCCAATTCAGAAACTTCAGATTTTTCTACTTCGCCATAGTTGCGTTGTACACCTCCGTATCCAGGACATGTCTGTGATTTACATGCACTAAACAAGGCTGCACAGATGGCAGCGACGATAATCAGTTTTATTGCTTTCATCTTGTTCTATGTGAATATTGTGTTTTTTTTATTATTCCTTTGCAAAAATAATCAATTTTAGCTTATTCTGTTACTCTATTCTCTCTTTTTTTATTTCTTTTTTCATGCAGTCCTCTTTTCTGTGTCGTTTGCATTGTTTTTGTAAATCCATGCGGCGCTTAATGCAATCTCAATGAGCATGATTGGGGCAAAGGCTCCAGCGTAGGCTTGTGGCAACCATAAATAGCCGCTCAATGCTGTCAAATTGCTTGCTGCTATTAATCCGAATAGGTAGAAATTGATTTTTCGGAGTTTCTTTATCCATATTGTCAGGACGGGCAGCAACAGCAGCGGGTTGCACCACAATAGGTTGTAGTTGGGATATACGCAAGGATGCACGGAAAAGAAGGAAAGAAAAAATACCAATATACCTGTTGTTCCCAGCAAGCCGAATATCAGACTGTAAAACCAGCTGTCTTTTTTGCCAGTCTTGTAGTAATAGCCTATATGCAAAGTGGTCATTGCAAATATTATCCAAAAAAGCACCATAGGAGTCACATAATCGAATAGACTTTTACTTGGCGCTATTGTTTTGGGAGTATTCAGTTGCCGGTAGCTTTTTACCAGAGGCTGTATGCTATCGCCTTTCACTATTTTGGCTTGGCTGTATGCTTTCATCATCTCCATGGGGATGAATAGTCTGTCTTTATTGCTCATTACCTTATCGGTAGGACTTCCCAGGCAAATGTCAATGCCGAAGGCGTACCATGGCGATGTCTTTAGCAACTGGTGAATGACGTCGCGGAATGTTTCGGTGCTGTGTACGGTGGGGTATATGATGGTGCCTGTGGTATGAGTCCTTACCATCTCTCTTGCCCTTGTGGCGCAATTGTCGAAGAAAAAGTTGTATCGGTAGTATCGGTTTTCAGGCTCATAGTTGACAAGCAGAGCGCTGAACAGTGCCTCTTTTTCATCAGGTGTCAGGTTCAGTTCCTGTTCGTAATAGGCAGCATTCTTTTCGTCACGAGTCTCGCTGAGTGCGTCTTCATAGCTGCAAGTGCCGAGGCGGTAGTCAGTTTCCCCTTTTACAAACTTCACGATAAACCCATCTTGAAAGGTGAAAATGCCGTAATTGAATACTTCGTCCAAACCCAGGGTGGGGCTGCATACCCTGATGGCAGTATGCCCCCATTTGGTAAATATGGCTTCGTCACTTGGACCACTGGTGAGTATGCTGATTTTTGTGTCTGGAGGCAGCATCCCGGCCTTGGCTATTGCCACTGCTGACAGAATGGTCAGCAACAAGGTGATTATTCTTTTTTTCATTTTCTCTTTTGTTCTGTTTTGTGCAAAGTTACTAATAATGAGTTTCCGTTGTCTTTTTTGTTTCGGAACCGTTCTTCTCAATCCGCCTGCTTTGCTATTTTCCTGATTAGATTTTTCCCGATATTTGTGTTTGGTACTTTTGTTTTAAACCATTTATGTAGGGGCAGGTCTATGCCAGTTCCATTCATATAATTATAGGTGGCAAGACTTAGTCCTGCACCGATTTTATCGGAGTCATAGTCCAGTTCCTCTTCATATTCTACCTCATTGTTGCTGAATGGGTTTGTATTCAGACGGACACGTTTTACCCCGTAATTTTCGGGATGTTGTCCCGATGGACTGTGGAGGGTCATGGCATATCGGTGCCAGAAGGCAGACTGCACCAACCCTTCTTCAAAGAGTTGGCGTACCACTTCGAGAGCGTCAATGCACTCTTGTAGAGATTCTGTGGGAAATCCGTACATCAGATAGGCGTGTACCATAATTCCCGCGTCCGTCAGATGTTTCATGGCCATGGTAGTCTGTTCAATGGTAACTCCCTTGTGCATCAATTCCAGCACACGGTTGGATGCCACTTCCAGACCGCCGGAAACAGCCACACAGCCAGAATCGGCGAGGGATTCGCATAATTCTTTGTTATACGATTTGTCGAATCTGATATTTCCCCAGTAGCTGGTGGCGATTTGTCGTTTCTTTATCTCATTAGCCACTTCGTGCAGCAATCTGGGGGGCATGGCCTCATCGGTGAAGTGAAATCCGCTTTCGCCAGTCTGTTTCATGATGCTTTCCATTCGGTCTACCACTATTTGGGCTGAAGGGGCGTCATATCGTTTGATGTAGTCGAGAGTTACATCGCAGAATGCGCATTTGGCCCAATAGCAGCCGTGTGCCATCACCATCTTGTTCCATTTTCCGCTCGACCATAGCGTTTGCATAGGGTTTGACACTTCGGCCATTGACAGGTACTGGTCCATTTTCAGCCCATCAAAGTCGGGAGTTCCTATCTCACAGTTGCGTATGTTCTTATTGTCATTGCCGCTGTATGCTATTTTTCCATTCTCAATATAATAGGTACGGATTAGTTCGTCTTTTTTCGCTTTTCCTTCCAAATAATTGCAAACTTGTGTCAATGGCAATTCCCCGTCATCGAGGGTGATGGTGTCGATGAATCTGAATATGCGGGAGTCGCTTATTTGTCGTAGTTCTGTGTTGGGATAACCACCACCTATCGTCACATGTATTTCCGGATGATTTTTTTTTATGTATTGTCCGCAGCGCAGGGCGGCATATAGGCAGCCGGGAAATGGTACCGAAAACCCAATTGCCTGAGGGGTGCATTGGGTTATTTTATCTTCCAACAATTCTGTCATCCATTGGTCGGTCAGGGTGTAGGACTGTTCCAAGGCTTTTTCTATAGTATCGAAAGTGGGTGCGTATGTTCCAAGATGTTCTGCATATCGCACCAAATCAAAGTGGGAGTCGACGGTCTCGCGAATGTAGTCCGCAATGTCTTCAATAAAAAGTGTTGCCAGGTATTTGGCCGTATCGGTTGTTCCAGCTGCTCCAAAAGCCCATTCGGTATCACACATGTTGGCAAATCGGGGTCCCTCGGGCAGAAGGTTGTGGCTGGCTATGCGGCTGGCTATTGTCTGATCTTTGCCTTGCAGAAATCTTATGACAGTCTCTACGCAGTTCTCGTAATCGGCTCTTGCCTCATACATAAAAGATTGTCCGTCATTCTTCTTAAGGGGAGCTGAAAAATCGAAAATTTTAGTCAGTCCATTTCGTGTATAGATGCGGTTGACCAGTTCAATGCCGAGGTCCATTTGCTCGGTAGGGTGTCCGTGAGTCTGCAAATATCCCTTCAATACGGTTGTGGCGGGATAAGGTGTGTTTAGTTGGGTCAGCGGCGGGGTAATCAACAGTACTTTCATTTCGGTCGGGTGAGTTGGTCTATCTTTTTCAAATGTTGGTACAACAGATGTACGGGCAATCCCATTATGTTGTAGTAGCTCCCTTCTATATTTTCAACTCCCACATATCCCATCCATTCCTGTATGCCGTAGCTTCCCGCTTTGTCCAAAGGATGGTAGTGGCTGATGTAGTGGGCTATTTCATCCTCATCCAGAGGCGAAAATTGTACGGTAGAGTGGGCCACAAACGAATCCTCATTGTCGGTCGTTTTGATGCAGACGCCCGTGAATACTTCGTGCGTGTTGCCAGACAGCTGATGCAGCATTTGGCTGGCTGTTTCTTCATCGTGGGGTTTCCCCATTACTTTTCCGTTGTGCCATACAATGGTGTCGGCCGTTATTATCAGGTCGTTGTGTTGCATGGATGTCAGGTAAGCCTTGGCTTTTTCTTGGGCAATGAATAGCGGAATTTCTCCCGCAGTAAGTTCTTTGGGGTAGCTTTCGTTGATGCCAGGTATCACTTTTACCTCGAAAGGCAATTCCAGCCCTTTCAGCAGTTCTTGCCGGCGTGGGGAGCCAGAGGCTAATATTATATGGTATTTTTCCAGCATTGTCTTTTGTTTTGCATAACAAAAAAGGTCCAAAAACGCACTGTCTTTGAACCTTCTCACTTCTTTTTTTGAGCCTCATGTCGGATTCGAACCAACGACCCCGAGATTACAAATCACGTGCTCTACCAACTGAGCTAAAGAGGCAGGTGGGCAAGCGGTCTATGCCACACCGCTCAACCAGTTTACCGCTGCTGCGGTCAAGCTCTGACGGAATTCACCAGGAGCTGGTCGGTATAGGACTTACCCGACCGCAAAATTAGACAATTTATAGTTTTATGCAAAATTTTTATTGTTTTTTTTTGACTTGCATTCTCTTTGTTGATGTAATGATTTGGCTTATATGTTTTTATATTTGCAGATGGGCTTGCCGCGGTAGAATATTAGAGGGCTAAAGACAAAAATGGATAGTGTTTTCTTTCTCTTTTGTCTATCTTTGGTTGTCAATAAAAAAGAAATAATATGAATGTTGAAGATTTCAGGGAGTATTGTCTGTCTTTTGAGGGTGTGATTGAAAAAATGCCATTTCAGAAATCACATTCGGACTACGATAGAGGTATTCTTGCCTTTTATGTGATGGACAAGTGGTTCTGTTTCGCCAATATTGATGTTTTTGACCTTTGTGATGTCAAGTGTGGAGTGGAGAACCATGACGAATTGATGGAGAAATACAAAGGAATAGTGCCAGCGTATCACATGAACCATAAGCATTGGATTGGCATCCGTTTCGATATGGATGTTCCCGATTCGGAAATCAAGCGTTTGGTGGCAGAGTCATATCGTCTGGTTGTAGATTCAGTGCCTGCCTGTAAACGGAAAAATACTGCGGCATGATGGTTTTATTTTGTTCCTGCCGCAATCTGATTCCTTATTCCTCCGTTTTTTGTTAAAAAAAGTCTTATATTTGAAATCTGATTTTTTTAGATGGAGGATTGGTTTCCAACATTCAATCCGTAATGAGGTTTAGATAAATAAATTTATGAGAAGATACATATTAGCTCTTATATGCGGCATCTCGTTGTCCTTGTCCTTCGGTTTTGCCTCCGATGGCACCGTCTACAACTTCTTGTCCCTGCCCAATTCGTCAGCAGTGTCGGCTTTGGGTGGAGCCAATGTCTCGTTACAGAACAAGGATGTTACCATGGCGGTGCAGAATCCAGCTTTGCTGGGGCTGGCTGACGACCGTTCCATTTCATTATCCTATTTCAATTATGTCAGTGATGTGCAGTATGGCTCGGCTTTGTATGGTCAGGCCATTGACAGTCTCAGTTGGTGGGGTGTCGGCTTCACTTATTTAAATTATGGCACTTTTGACGCTTATTCGGAGTATGATGTCAATGAAGGATCTTTCTCCGCAGGTGATGCTTGTCTGTCGGCTATATATGCGCGGCGTCTGTTCCGCCATTTTATTGCAGGCTTGTCATTGAAACCGGTTTACAGTTATATTGACAATTATACAAGTTTTGGACTTGCGGTAGATTTGGGTGCCAACTATTATCTGCCCGATTATGATTTTTCGGCAGGATTTACGGTTCGCAATTTTGGTGTTCAGATAATCCCTTATGAGGATACTCGTGAAAATTTGCCTTGTGATGTCCAGTTGGGAGTGTCCAAGCGCTTGGCGCATGCTCCTTTCCGTTTTTCTCTGACTTATGACAGACTGAATCATTGGAATCTGGATTATGTGAAGGATGGGTCGCTCTATGACGCCACCGAAACGGGAATATCGTCAGACTATAAGCGCAGCGTCAGTTGGGGCAATATGTTGCTCCGGCACTTTATAGTAGGAGTGGAGTTTCTCCCCTCCAAGAATTTCTCTCTGATGGCTGCGTACAATCATCGGCGTAATGAGGAATTCAGTATGGATAATATAGGGTCGGGCAGTGGTTTCTCTTTTGGTGGAAATATCAAGGTATACAAGTTTAGTCTTGGTGTTTCGTATGCCATTTACGGGCCTTCGGGCAACGTGCTGGGAATCTCGCTCAGTTCTTCGCTCAATTCGTTCCGCAAGTCTGATTCTGCCCACACCGCAGGCATCGATTTGTAAATAAAGTGCAGTTTGACGAAAGAATGTTATAAACTATAAATATTGATGAAACGTATTACTGTAGCCATTGATGGCTATTCTTCTTGTGGTAAAAGTACTGTGGCCAAGGATTTGGCGCGTGAGGTAGGTTATGTCTACGTGGATAGCGGTGCCATGTATCGCTCTGTCACTCTATATTGTCAGCGCCATCATCTTATTGAGAATGGCAAGGTTGACGAGGAAAAACTGAAATCCCAAATTGGTAATATCAAGATTGAATTCCGTCAGAATGCACAGTCAGGTCATAGCGATACCTATCTTAATGATGAGAATGTGGAAACGGAAATCCGTTCTCTTAAGGTGTCTTCGCAAGTCAGCATAGTTAGTGCCATAGGCTTCGTACGCGAGGCTATGGTCCGTTTGCAGCAGTCGTATGGTGTCAACAAGGGAGTGGTGATGGATGGCCGTGATATCGGTACGACTGTTTTTCCCGATGCTGAACTGAAAATTTTTATGACAGCCGACCCGGAGGTGCGTGCGCAGCGCCGTTTTCTGGAGTTGAAGGAAAAAGGCCAGGAGGAGGATTTTGCCTCCATTCTGGAAAATGTGAAAAAACGGGACTATATTGACGAGCACCGCGAGGTGAGCCCGCTGCGCAAGGCTGCAGATGCAGTTGTGCTGGATAATGGACACATAACCAAGGAACAGCAGAAGGCATGGCTCCTCAAGATTTTCAGAGAACGTACGTCCGACTGATTCTGTTCAATCTAAATTCGTTGTATGCTGATTGAGATTGATGATAATTCCGGGTTCTGTTTCGGTGTGGTCACTGCCATTCGCAAGGCTGAGGCCGAACTGCTGAACAGCAAGCCTCTATATTGTCTGGGTGACATTGTGCACAACAGTATGGAAGTGGAGCGTCTGGCCCAGCAGGGTTTGCGTTCCATTGACCATGAGGAATTTAACCGCCTCAGTAATACCCGAGTGCTGTTGCGTGCCCATGGTGAGCCGCCCTCTACTTATGTGGCCGCCCAGCGTAATCATATAACCATCATAGATGCTACTTGCCCCGTGGTGCTGCATTTGCAGCAGACTATCAAGAAGGCCTATCAGGAAAGTGACAAGGCCAATACGCAAATCGTCATTTATGGCAAGATAGGCCATGCGGAGGTGAACGGTCTGGTGGGGCAGACTGAGGGACATGCCATTGTTATAGAAGGAATGGACGATATTTCAAAAATTGATTTCTCCAAAAACATAGAACTCTTCTCCCAGACTACCAAATCGATAGAGGAGTTCAGACGTATAGTGGCGGCGATTCAGCAGCAAGTGGACTCTTCTCTTTTTTTTAATTATCACGATACCATTTGTCGTCAAGTGGCTAACCGTATTCCCAAAATTGTGGATTTCGTTTCCCGTCATGACTTGGTGTTTTTTGTCAGCGGACAGAAGAGTTCAAATGGAAGGGTCCTGTTTAATGAATGTAAAAAGCATAATGACAATATTTTTATGATTTCGGGCCCTGCCGATATTGATTTTTCTTTGTTGGGTAGCGTCAGTTCTGTTGGTATCTGTGGTGCGACATCTACCCCGAAATGGTTAATGGAGAAGGTAAAGTCAAGTATTGAACAGTATGTGATTCACAATGGATGATTTTCTTTAATTAGCAATGCCTTCTTAGCTCATTTGTAACTTACAATTCGTATTTTTACGCGTAAAAAAAATGTCAAATAGTTATTTGTTATGTATTATTCGATTTATATAGTGAGAATAGTAGCATATTTCGTTGCCATTTTTTATTAAATTTGCATTGTCTAAAAATTATAAAGTTATGTATCAGATTAATTGTATTGGAGTTCTTACATCAGGTGGCGATGCCCCCGGCATGAATGCTGCGGTACGTGCCGTCACCCGTTCTGCCATTTATAATGGAATCCGGGTAAAGGCCATATATCGTGGATATAAAGGTCTGATTGCGGATGAGGTAAAAGAATTTAAAACCCAGGATGTTAGTAATATCATCCAGCAGGGTGGCACCATCATTAAGACGGCCCGTTGTGCTGAGTTTCCTTCGGCTGATGGACATAAAAAAGCCTACGAAACAATGCAGAAAGAGGGTATTGATGCCCTGGTGGTTCTGGGTGGTGATGGTACTTTTACTGGTGCAAATGATTTTGCCAAGGATTGCAATGTCCCTGTTGTGGGAGTCCCTTGTACCATCGATAATGACCTTGCTGGTACAGACTATACAATAGGTTATGATACTGCATTGAATACGATAGTTGAGGCAGTCGACAAAATTCGTGATACCGCCAATTCGCATGAACGTTTGTTCTTTATAGAGGTGATGGGACGTGATGCTGGATTCCTGGCTCTTAATTCGGCTTTGGCATCAGGAGCTGAGGCTGCCATCATACCAGAAATACACACCGAGACTGACCAGTTGGAGGAACTTATCAAGAATGGTTTCCGCAAAACTAAAAACAGCAGTATCGTTATTGTTGCCGAAAGTGATGTTACGGGTGGCGCCATTGGTGTAGCTGAACGCGTAAAGAAAGAGCATCCTGAGTATGATACGCGTGTCACTATTCTTGGCCACATACAGCGTGGCGGTTCTCCTACTGCACAAGACCGTATTTTGGCCAGCCGATTGGGCGCCGCCGCTATTGATGCCCTGCTTGAAGAGCAGCGCAGCATTATGGTGGGTGTGCAGAATGACAAGATTGTTTATGTTCCATTCAACAAGGCAATCAAACATTCAAAGACGGTCAATATGCACAAGTTGGATGTGCTGAAGACCCTGTCTATCTAATAAGACTGAAGATTTATTATAATATGGAGGGACGTGCTGTCAAGCACGTCCCTTTTTTATAATGCCGAATCAGTTTCGTTTTTTCTTTATGTATCTACAAAAAAATCAGTTTCAGAGAATTATCTCTGAAACTGATTTTTTTATGTTCAATATCTGTTACTCAGGTCAGGAATCTTCTTGTTCCCTGGCATCGCCTTCTTTCTCAAGTCGTTCAATCAAAGCTTTTTGGCGAAGTTCCCTGCGTTCTTTCCGAAGGAACAACCGCTGACTGCGGGCAACTTGCAGGCGATAAACCGCACAAGCCGTCAGGAAGTAAACAAGTACTTGTATGCACATTTTTATCAATTCTCCTGATACGTCAGCAATGGTGGCGCCCATGCAGTTCACTTTTACGAAACCCTGTATGCCCAAACTGGACGGGAATATGTAGGATACCCATATCCAAAATTTTGGTATCGCAGTCTGTGGCCATGAAAGTCCAGAAAGGAACAGCAGAACTACCGAGGTGAAAACCACCACCACAAATACAGACTCTCTATCCCTTATCAGAACAGAACACGTCATGCCAAAAAATATACACGACAATAAGAATGGAAATACGATGGCTATCGTGTTGAAAGGGTTTCCTACTTGTGGTAGATTGAATATGAGTGGTATCAGCCATAACAAATATACAGCCAGCAATAGCCATACCATCAGGTAACATAAGGCTTTTCCGAATACAATTCGGAAGGTTCCCAGATGTGATCGCTGTATAGGCACCAGCTCGTGGTAAGCGTTCTTGTCTCTATCTGTTCCTGCAGCCATGCCTATACCCAATATCATCATTTGCTGCACAATCAGAATCAGTACACCTGGTATCAAGAAACTTGCATAACCATTTTTCGGATTGAAGTAGTTGATGTGCTCATATTTTAGGGGTGCGCACGATATTTCCTGCATACGTTTGCTGTCACTCGAAGATCTTTGTCTTTGTATATCCTCGTTCATGTCCAGCGAAACATTGGTTGCTGCCAGCAGAAAGGCTTTGTAGTAAAGCATGCAGCACATATCAGAGTAAACACGTACGCAGGTCTGCTTCCCTCGTACAATGTCTTTGCTGAAACTTCGTGGTATTTCCAATATGCCGTAGGCATCATGCTCTTTTACTGCTTCTTTAGCCTCGTTCAAGTTGGCGCAAACGCCTACAATCTTTACATCCTGAGTCGCATCCATTTTTCTTCTGAATTCACGGCTTTCTTTGCTGTTGCATGGGTCTACCACCACCATCTTGACATCAGTGGTAGCTTCTGCATTATACATGAAGGAGTATAGTATAGGGTACATTAGTGGCCCTATCAAAAAGAATATCTGAACCCCCGCATCACTGAGCACTTTTCTTATTTCATCGCGCCAAATGATGAAGGTGTAGAAAAATCCTTTTCTTATGATTCTTTTGATTGACATCTCTTTCTTTTTTTACGTTGTTGACATTCTACCCATTATCGAGTTATGGAATGTACTTCATTTCCCTATAAGCTCTGCGCAAATTAGGCATCACAAAAATAGGCAGCAGTGTCATTATCAACATCAAAACGTAGTTTATCCATGTATAATATAAACTTCTTCCGTTTAGAGCCTGGTCAACGTATAAGTTGAAGTAGGGGTGCAGCGGAAAGAAATTTGCCCACATCTGCAATGTCGGGTGCATGGCTGATACGGGAAATGTGAATCCTGACAGAGATATTGATAACACACTCCAAAAGGCTGCCATGCTGAGCGAATACCTTGTTATTGGTATTAACCCGAAATAGAATATGGCCATCGATTGACTTGATATGACCAATAAGAAACTATTGATCATCATTTGTCCTATTCCGCATTTGCAGGGAAATCCCAAGTATTTATACAGAACAACGTCCATGGCAATGGTCATTAGCGTCAGCAGAGCCGTTATTGGAATCAACTTGGCGGTTATTGCGACACCGATGTCGTTATGTGCTATTCTTAGCAGTCCCCGTGATTTTCCTAATTTTACTTCCTGCCCTAATATGTACACAGTAAGTATCATTATCAGGATGTTGTAGATACCAGGAAGCAGAATGTTATTCAGATATACCGAATAGTTCAGCCAGGGGTTGCCAATAGGGTGACAGTCTACTGCTATGGGTTGCAGTATGGCCGTTACTTGTTCCTTGGTCGCACCTTTGGCCTCCAGTACGGATTTCCCCACAGCAGCCTGACTCAGAACGCTCATTGTTTTCATATCGCTCATCAGCAGGGAACCAGGAATTAAAAAAGCAGAGTTCGTATAAAATGATACGGTGGGCTGTCTGAATGCCAGTAGGTTTTTCTCGAAATTATTGGGTATATAATATATGCCATAAATTTCGCCTTTCTTCATTGCCTGTCTGGCTTCATTGAAGTCTTTGGCGTGAAAAACCACCTCATTGGCCTTAAATGCGTCCAGCGTGTGAATGATGTTGCGTGAGGTCTTTGTATTATCGTTGTCAACTGTTGCTACGGGCATATCGGTAGGTGTGCCCGAATCCATTAGCGATAGGAAGAATATGGCAAGAAATACAGGAACCAGTACCATCGTTATCAGGTACATGGGGCGGGATACAAGTTCTCTGCATTCCCTCACTATTATCATCCAGTATCTGTGAATTAAACTGTATTCCATTTTTCGTTTTATTAATGTAAGACCTTTTTTGCTGTCTTACTTCAGCACAACCGTCATTCCTGGTATCAGACCATCAACGTGTTCCACTGGGTCTGCTTTTATTTCAAAGGTTTTGGAGTCGTATTCTCCTCTCATCTTGGTAGCTTTCCATGCTGCGAATGAACCCAGATCTTTGGCACTTCTGATTTTCAGTTTGATGGCCTTGTTGTTGAGTGCTGGTATGAAAGCATCAATGATTTTGCCCTCGCTCATGCGCTGATAGTCTTTCTCTCTTACGTTGAATGTAACCCAGCAGCTGCTCATATCTTGCAGGTTCATGATAGGAGAACCTGAACCCACCAATTCGCCTCTCAAAGGGAAAATGTCACTGATTTTTCCGTTGATAGGAGCGAACAGTACGGTCTCTTTCAAGTAGGATTTAACCTCAGCAATAGCACCTTGGGCTCTGCTTACCTGAGCTGCTGCAGCTTCCTTATCTTCTTTTTGAGCTCCGTTCATGGCCATGTCGTATTGCGATTTTGCGGCTTGCGCTGTTGCTACAGCGGCTTTGTATTGAGCTTCCACTTCATCCCGCTTCTGGGCAGGCAGCACACCTTTGTTGAATAGACTCTGTACTCTGTCATACGATTTTTTTGCTACATCTTGGCCAGCCTTGGCTTTCTGCCAGATTTCGTAGGCTCCGCGTATCTGTTCTTCTCTTGCTCCATTCTTGGCCTTGTCACTCACGGCAGCGGCAGCCGCTTCGGCAGCCATTGCCTGTTGCAGTTTTGCCTCTATCTCAGGACTGTCGAGAACTACCAGTGTGTCTCCAACTTTTACGTTGTCTCCTTCTTTTACGCAGAACCTTGATATTCTGGCTGGTACCTTACTCGAAATTCTCATTTCGTCTACTTCAACCTCGCCTTCAATTATTTCAGGGTCCGGTTTCATTACAAAGGCACCCACCAGCGTAATCACTACTATTATCACCAATAGCACCACAAAGGCAACTATCAGATTTGAGTTACTTGATTTTGAATTTTTGCTGCTCATATTATTGTATTCTTTTATTTCTTCTTTGATTCTTTATTTTCCAAGATTTCCGCCGGCTCTTCTCAGATAAATACCGTTTATCTTGGCATCAATTTCAGCATCGATTTTGTCAGACTGCGCACCCAGCCAAGCTGTTTGTGCTTCCAGCAGGTTTGACGTGGATATGACACCAGCTTCAAAACTCAGTTGCGCCATACGCAGGTTCTCCTGTGCCTCATCCATGTTTTTGTTGGCGACGTCAAGTTTGCGCAAAGCTTCGGTCTGTTTGTAAGAATATTGGTTCACTTGCAGGTTTACCTTTTCTTCAGTGTCATCGTATTGCAGTTTTGCCACTGTTGCCTCGCTCTTGGCAGCCTGCCATTTATAATAGTCTGCTCCGAAATGGAAGAGAGGAATGTTTACCACAATGCCTATGTTCCATTCATATCCGAATTTGTTTTCAAATCCATCGTAGCAGTTGGGGTTTGATGCCAGATAATTGGCTGTCAAGGCTACTGTAGGCAATAGGGCAGCGCGGGCAATGGTCGTTTTTTGATCATATAAGGCGTTAGCCAGTTCCAAACTTTTGAGCTCGGGCCTATTGTTTTTGACTTCATCGGATGAAGGCTTTGGCTCTTCCTTTACAGGAATATCCTTGAGGTCTTTGTCTGCAATCTCGTAATCCTCTTCAATGGGGAGACCACAATATTGAGCCAATTGCATCTTATAGAGTTTGATGCCGTTGTCCACCTTTACCATAGTCATCTTAGCTTCATTGCGTTTTACGGCCACAGTCAGCTGGTCTTTTTTTGTGGCAACTCCTTCATCCACCATCTCGTTCACATTGTTCTGCATGGTGTCCAGAAGGTCAATCAGTCCTTGAACGGCTTTCTTTTTGCTGTATAGTGATACGGTGCGCCAGTAAGCCTCATCCACATTTTTCAATACCTCCTGTCGGCTGGTTTCTTTTTTTGAATCGGCCAGTTCTTTCTTTAAGTCGCACACCTTGTTGTAAGCAACAATCTTACCTCCCATAAAAATGGGCTGGGTCAGATTGAGCACTCCTACATAAATGTTGCGGGTGTCAAACGTCATCTGGTCTTTAGGAATGGTGGTGTAGTTTTTCCAGATTATCTTTTCTGGATTTTTAGTGGGGTCAAAAGGCTGTCCATTGGCATCCAGTGGAACATAACTGCCGTTATAGGCTACCATCTTATTGGCAATCTGGCTCTGATCCACAGCTATGCTTCCGTCAGCACCACCAGCGTAGCATATTGGTAAATATTGGTCTTCACCGAGCAGCGCCAATTGTTTTTCATTTCTCAGGTAGCCTCCCTTGATGGAGATGTCGGGGAAGTATTGTGCGAAAGCCGATTTCTTTTCATATTCAGCTTGTTTCACTTCTTCGTCGGCAATTTGCTGGTCTTTGTTGTTTTGCAGAGCCAGTGCCTCGCACGAGTCCTGATTGAGTGTGCGTTGCCCGTATAGGGTGGCGCAGGCAATCAAGGCCATTACTGTACAACTGATTTTTTTCATCGCTATTTTGTACTTTTTTTGTTTTTCTGTCTTGTGGGGCTGTATAAACCTGTTTATATTGAACCTTCGCTCATTTCCAGATTGTTGAATATCATCTTCATCAGGCGTTGAACATCGGAAATCTCTTTATCGTCAAGTCCTTTGAAAGCATCGTTTACAGTCTGTCGTGCCACCTCTTTCACCTTCGTTTTCATCTGCTGGGCCTTTTCTGTCAGAAATATTCTGTTTATCCTTCGGTCCTTTGGCGCTTTTTTTCGACAGACCAGTCCCATTTTCTCCATGTTGTCTATAACTCTGGTTATGCTGGGTTTGTCCTTATAGGTGGCTGTGGATATCTTTTTTTCTATGATGCCGTCGTTGCGCCATAATACGAATAGTATGTTGGCCTGTGCTGGTGATATGTCTATTTGGGCCTTGTGCAGGTCTCTTGATAGTCTGCGGTTTATTGCATTGGTCACCTTTCCGCTCATTAGTGCCAATACAATTTCTACATCAATTTCTTTCTCGATGTCATCAATCTGTTCTATCATATTCTGTCTTTTTCGTTTTTCTTGTTGCAAATGTAGTTGTTTTGACAATATAGTGTTGATTTATTTTGGCAAATAAGACTTTTAGAATATCAAATGTGAACTTTTAGATAGTGGCCTGGTTCCCTTTTATTTATTTGTTCCTGATTTGATTGAAAGCCTGTCTTTCCCTTTTTAAGGGACTTGCAACTATATAAACGGATAAATTTAACATCATTCCGAAATGTTTATGAAATGATATTCTTAATTGCTGAATAAAGACAAAAAAAGAGACTCGAAAAATCGAGTCTCTTTTTGCTTGCGCATTAGAGCGGAAGACGGGATTCAAACCCGCGACCCTCAGCTTGGAAGGCTAATGCTCTATCAACTGAGCTACTTCCGCAAATTATTGTTGCGTGGGTGAAGATGGATTCGAACCACCGAAGGCAGAGCCAACAGATTTACAGTCTGTCCCATTTGGCCACTCTGGTATTCACCCATTCCGTTTCGGAAAGTGATGCAAAATTAAAGCTTATTTTTTACAATTCCAAACGAAATCAATCATTTTTATTGCCGTGATAGCACATTCTACACCTTTATTGCCTAATTTCCCACCAGATCGGTCTTCTGCTTGCTGCATATCGTCGGTGGTGAGTAATCCGAAAATCACCGGAATCTTATTGCAAGGGTCGGCATTGAGATTTGATAATCCGTTGGTGGTGCCTTGACATACATAGTCGAAGTGGGGAGTTCCTCCGCGTACTACGCTGCCAAGAGCTATGATGGCATCCACCTCATCGGATTGTGCGTTCTGTATATATTTTGATGCAAACACCAATTCAAAACTGCCTGGCACATATTTTACAGTTATGTTTTCTTCTTTGGCGCCCTGTTTCAGTAGTGCGTCAATGGCTCCGTCTCTCATTCCGAAAGTGATGTTTTGATTCCATTCTGATACGATGATGGCAAAACGCATCTTTGATGCGTCCGGTACCGTGTTGGCATTATAGGCTGATAAATTGGTGGTCGACATTTTTGTGTTTATTTGGTCTGTTATCTGACAAGAAAAGCCGCACTTGTATGCGGCTTTTCTTTATTCTTGTTTTTTATTCTCTTATTTGCCGCACAGGCTGATAAATTTGTCAATGTCCTGCGCCTCTATTGATTCTGAGTATTCGTCTTTTACCTGTTGGAATTGGGTCAAAGCATCATCTTTCTTGTTCTGCTGATAGTAGAGCAGTCCCAGACGCTTCATGTAGATAGGCGATACCAGTTTGTCTTTGCTGTCAATGGCCTTCTTATAATTTTCGATGGCTTTGTCTGTCTGGTTCTCATCCCAATAGCAGTCGCCGATAGCTCCGTATATGGCTGGTTTTACCACACCATCGCTAGCGCTGAAATCCTCCAGATAACTGAGCGCATTCTTTGTGTCGCCCATATTCTTGTAGCAAACACCGGCATAAGCTTTGGCTGCATTTGCTGCGTCTGTTCCACTATAGTCGTCAATGATGGAAAGGAAACCTTCTGTAGCTCCGTTCCCGTTCAATGCCAATTTGAATGAATCAGCCTCGAATGCGTGCTCTGCCTTGAACATGGCTTCAGATGCCTCCTGGTTGCGTGTTGGCATATATCCCATGAAGTAATATAATGCACCTATCACTACCAGTATTACGGCTACCAAGCCTATCAGTATAGGTTTTTGATTGTCCTCTACGAAATTCTCGGATTTCATCAGAACTTTGTCGAACTCGTTTACTTCTTCTGCCATATATTTTTTCTTTCTTTAGTTGCTGCTGTTTTTTTAGTCAATTTTCAGTTTGCGAAATTACTATTAAAAAATGTATATTGAAAATTTTTTTGTGCAAAAGTATTGTATTTCTATTTCTGAATTTCTTATTCCATTATGGTTGCTACGATTTTTCGGGCTCCGCCATGGTGCCGAAATTCGCAAAGATAAATGCCCTGCCATGTACCCAAGTTCAGTTTTCCGTGGCTGATAGGTATGTTCAGACTGACTCCTATCATTGAACTTTTTATGTGTGCAGGCATGTCATCAGGACCTTCTATGGTGTGGGCATAGTAAGGTGCGTTTTCGGGTACTAATTTGTTATATACCCGTTCAAAATCTTCTCTGACATCGGGGTCTGCATTTTCGTTGATGGTCAATCCACATGAGGTGTGTTTGACAAACAGATTCAATATCCCCGTTTCTGGTAATTGCGCCAGATGACTCTTTATCTCTTCTGTTATCAGATGATAGCCTTTGGTGTAGGGCTTTAATGAAAATTCTATTTGATACATTTTACTTTAATTTTTGTTTATCAGCTCAATGGCTTGCTTTAATTTTTTATCCATGGGTTGGGTGGTATCAATCCAGTTGATGTGGATTCCCCGTTTTTCCATTCCTCTGAACCATGTCATTTGTCTTTTGGCAAATTGGTGTATGGCTATTTCCAGTTGATTGCGCATTTCCTGGTAACTGATGTTGCCGATAATGTAGTTTGTAACATATTTATATTCCAAACCATAGTATATCAAGTCCTCAGGATTTATTCCGCTATCTATCAATCCTTTGACCTCCTCCACCAAGCCATCGTGCAGTCGGGCATCCAGACGTTGGGTTATTTTTTTTCGGCGGCTCTCTCTGTCAATCTCCAGTCCTATAACCACGCTGCCAATTTCAGGAAAAGGGATTTCTTCTTTTTCTGTTTTCTTATAATAGTCGGCAATCTCAATGGCGCGGATAGCCCGTTTTACGGTATCGAGGTCTGATACATTGTGCAGCGTTTTATATTGCTTGAGTATTTCCACCAGTTCTGCAAGGCTCTTGTCGGCCAGGCTGGCTCTTAATTCCGAATTTTCAGGGACGGGACTGAGGCGGTAACCTTTCAACACACTTTCGATGTATAGACCTGTGCCTCCGCATAGTATGGGAGTCTTTCCCTTTTGATGTATCTGGTTATACGCAATAAGAAAATCGCGTTGATATTCAAACAGGTTATATTTATAACCAGGTTCCACAATGTCAATCAGATGGTAGGGTATGTGTTGGCCTTCAATGTCATATTCGCTGAGATCCTTGCCCGTGCCAATGTCCATGCGCCGATACATCTGTCGGGAGTCAGCACTGATGATTTCGGTGCCAAGGTTCGCAGCCAGATGTGCGGCAAATTCGGTTTTGCCACAAGCTGTAGGGCCTAATATGGTTATGAGTTCGGTCATTATTTCATCAGAGCGGCTTTACGGTCTATTTCAGCTTGGGCCTCGCGTGTGTAGTTTCCGTAACTGCTGAAATAGAGTGTCACTTTTAATCCCACATTGAAGTAGTTCAGCTTGTCAATCAAGCGATTGTCAGAATCCATTTGTTTGCTGCAAAGCACACTGGCGTGATATTGTTTTGATGGAAGGTCTGCTTCACTTTTGATTTCAGAAGCTTTGATCAGATTGTAGATATCGCTTGTGTTCCTTTCCCATTGGGCATTGCTCTTCTCGTTTTGCGCTCTCATGGTTACACTGTTAAGAGAATAGTCTACAAATAGACTGGTACCCAGGTCAAATTGGTCACCCAATCTGAATTTTCGGCCGAAGTCTCCTGTTATCATAATATAGGTGGAGTTGTCCTCAAATTTTCCACTGGTATTTATTTTGTCCCAGTGTCCTGCTCCGATAGCATCGGCATCTGTTATTGGGTTGGCAAATGGATATTCGCCGGTGATGTCAACCCCTTTCATATCCTGATCATATTTTATATGAATTGGGAACCCGAATTTCAGTCCAGCGGATATTATCCAGTCATTGTAGGCGTAGCAGGCCATTAGAGGAACTTCCAGCAGCAGGGTGTTGTCGGTTTCTTCTATTGATGCTATTTTGTAACTCATCTTTAGTTGGTCACCCTCATAGTCAGTGTATGTATTTTGGTCAGTGTATACGCCACTTGACTTGAATACGCTTTTTGATGAACTCAGGCCAATGGCAATGCGGGCTCCCCAGCGCTGGTGGAAAAAGTAGAGGTAGTCGATGCTGAATCCAGGCGAAAATCCTCCATTACTGTTGCCAAAGTCTGAACTGTAGAGCAGAGAGGAATAGCCGCCTTGGAGGCTCAGACCCAAATGGGAATGTGAGTCGTCATTTATCAGAGGTACAGTCTGACGGACACTGCGTTTACGCATCAGGTCAATCTTGATGCTCTTTATGTCGTTGGCAATAGTCCGTTCCATGTTCAGTTTTGATAGGTCCACAGTGTCGAATGGAGTGATGAAAGAGTCGGTCTTAGCCGTCTTGTCCGCACCTTCAGGCTCGATGGGGTGGACGGGACCTTTGCCCCATATAGAGTGCTCCGGACTGAAGTCGTAGGTTGCATTCCCTCCTCGAGAGGTGTTCGCAGCCAACAGGTTCATCCCAGTCATACATAGGAATAGGCCTATGCTGTATATTATCTTGTTCGTTTTCATATTCGTTTGCATTGTTCGAGGTCCTTGTTACTTTACTATGAATTTGGCACCCATTGTCTTGTCTTCACCCGTGGTTATCAGAACAAAGTAGTAGCCACTGTTCCAAGCTATCGGAATCTCGATAGGGAAGGTTCTTGGATAGTCGCTATAGACGTGCACACCCTCGCTGTTGTAAATGTCAATATATAATCCTTTCTTTTGTACGTCTGTAAAATTGTAGTCAATTGTGATATTGCTGCCCTGACTCACAGGATTAGGGTAGAGATTCATTTGTTTCTCTTCCTCTATACATACATTTTCGGAGAAGTATTCGCGCCCGTCGGTGGTAGTGACATATACTTGATAGCAGCCATTCAGTTTTTGGTCTTCTTCGTAATATTGTTTGGTGGCACCATATACGGGTTCTGCATTTTTATACCACTGGTATGAATTGTATTTATCATTGCCGATATTGTTGTTGCATATCAGCATATAGTTGTTGTATTTGTTGACTATGATTGGATAGTCGAGGCTTTTTTCAATAATGATAGCCACCTTGATGATACTGTCGCAGCCTTCGCTGTTGACCAGCGTGTCGTGCAGCACTGTGCTTCGGGTATATTTGCGTCCGTTGTATATTACCTGATACATGCTGTCAATGGTTATCAGATTGTAGCTTGGATGCAGTACCTTTATGGAAACGTGTACCACGCTGTCACATCCCCCTATGTTTATCAGAGAGCGTTCCAAAGTGGTGTCACGCGTGTATTTCTCGCCTTCATAGGTTACCAGGTTGCAGTCCGACAGGTTGATGTTAGTCTCGCTTGGCCGGCTCACATGTATGTTTACTATTGAAGTGCTGTCACATCCGAATTTGGAGGTAAGGTGCAATGTCAGTATGGTATCTCTGCTGTAGGCTTTGCTATCGTAGTAAGCCACTTTGCATCCTTTTATGTATTCATGTCCTATGGTAGGATTGTGCACCGCCAGTCGATTGATAATGATGCTGTCGCAGCCAGTTTTTGAGGTGAATGAGTCAACAATGTCAATAGACTCTTTATACGTTCTACCTCGGAATGTTATCTCGCCGCAACTGTCTATCTGGTTTATATGTTCTTCGTGTGTGCCAATCTCAATTATTACAGTTCTGTTGGTTTTTTGGCAGCGGATGCTGTTGCTTTCGTCATATTTTATTCCCGATATTTTTGCGGCTGCCATGGAAGTGTCGGCAAAATAGTTCTCATATTCTATCTCGGTCAGCTTGGTGCCAGTTTTGTAAGTTAGTCCTTTGTAATTGACAGATTCGCAGCCAGATACCACCAGCGTCTCTTCTTTAGGCTTTATTGCGTGAATCTCGGTAATGATAACGCTGTCGCAACCGAATTGGTTGGCCAAAGTGTCGCTGAGAGTCGTGTCGGCTTCGTAGTCCTTGCTGTTGTAGGTCACACTGCCGCAGCCGAAGATGGCTATGCGGTGTGTGTTTGGCTGATGAACTATGATGTTGGTCCTTATGATGCTGTCGCAGCCAGTGTAGGCACTGCCTTTCAGCGTGTCCATAATGGAAGTGTTTTCGTAGTATTCTTTTCCACGGAACACCACGATGCGGCAGCCTTCAATATAGACATTGTGTACCGAAGGTTTGATAGGATGTATGATGTGGCGCACAATGGAATCGCAGCCTATATCAGTTTTGTATTTTTCTTCTATGGTGGCATCTTCGGTGTAAGTTACACCCTTGTATGTCACTTTGTAGCAGTTGTTGTGGTATATGGAGTCGATGACGGTGTGGTGCACAATGATGCGCAGTTCTATTACACTGTCACATTTTGCCTTGTTGGTCAGTGTGTCATAAATAGTGGTATCGTTCTCGTAACGCACGCCTGTATTTTCGTCTATCAGGAAGTTACATCCTTCTATTTCTGCTTTTACGTGTGAGGTTTTTGGCACCTTTATATGGGTCGTGATCACGCTGTCACATCCCAGTGCCGTATTCAGCGTGTCGATGATGGTGGTGTCCTTTCTGATGGTCAGAAAACCATATTTTACGCTGTCTATTCCCGATATGTTTTGTGTTGTGTAGGCACTATGATTGATGGTAATCAGAGTGTTCGTTATCACGCTGTCTCGGTTGTTGGCATCTTTAATCGGAACGCTCAGTATGGTACTTTCTTTGTAGGTATGTCCCTCATAGGTCAAACTGTCGCAGGCAGGAGTTAAATTGTTATTTATAATGGTAGGGTGCAGTATTGATATGGGTTGTACAATGATGCTGTCGCAGCCATTTTTGGCGGTGAAAGTGTCAATAACTGTTATACTGTTTTTGTATGTTATATTTCTGTACTTTGTACTGTCTGTGGCATAAATTTCAGGCTGTGTCTTGCGTTGGCTTTTGTTAATTACAATACTGACGCTTACCACGCTGTCGCAACCATATTTGTCTTTCAGTCTGTCGGTGAAAGAAGCGTTCTGTTTATAATAGTTGCCTCCATATAGCAAAGAGTCGCATCCGGTTAGCTGCGTCTTGTTGCGTGTGGTGATGCAGGTTATCCCGATGGCTATCTTATTGTGCATCCTATTATAGTAGTAGTCGATGGTGTCGTTGCCCATTGATAGCAGGGTAGCTTTATTCCCGTCCAATTTCACCCTGCCATTTATCGATTTTGCACCGATTCCGCTATAAGAGTTGAGTGTGAATTCGTCTGAAATATTGCAGGTGGTGGTATCCTTGCCCAAACTGAGAGCCGAAGAAGCCAACAGAGCAATAGTGTCTAATTGAGGTCGCGGATATCTGCCATCTGTCCCTGTCCACAGTTTGCTGCTGAATGTATTGGCAAATGCTGCACTTGTCAGGTCTGAGGTGCTCTTGCCCTTCAGGTAATTGTGGCTTTTATCACTCACGTCATAGCAGTTGCACCGAGTGGTGTCGTAATATGATTCACTGATGGCCGAAGAGGAATCGTTGCCACAAATGGCGCTGAGATAGTGTTGACTGTAGTGGCTGTTGGAAGTACGGTTTATCTCTCCCACATTGACGCATTCCTTGATTTTTGAACTTGAACTCTTGCCTATGATGCCTCCTACATTCAGGTCGGCGATTACTTTTCCAGCATTCAGTGTGGTGCTGATGCTGCTGCCGTCACAGTTGCCAATGATGCCGCCTGCGTACATTTCGGCGCGTATGGAGCCAATGTTTACAGCTTTTGTAACAGTGGCATATTCTCCTTCATTGTTTCCGCAAATTCCTCCAGCACGGTTTTCTGATGTGATGTCACCTGAATTGGAGTTGCTGGTTAATGTGCTTTTGTTATATCCGCAAATTCCTCCAGTATAGTAGTAGCCTGTTACAGTTGCTGCATTTTGACAGTTACTGATGTTTCCGGTGCTGTTGTATCCGCAAATTCCTCCTACATAGTCCTCGCCAGTCACTTTGCCCATTACTTTCAAGGCGTTGATTGTGCCTCCGTTTTCGAGCAATCCAAACAGTCCTACGTTGTGTCCTTTGGGCTCATTGATATCCAGAGTCATTGTGTGGCCATTCCCTTCAAAGTTGCCTCTGAATGAAGCACTTTGATCTGCGTTTTCACTGGTTTTACCCACAATGTTGGTTATCAAGGAGTCGGCTGGAATGTCGTTCTCCAAAGAGAAGTATTTGTTGTAGCTCCAGTTGTCGGTTGAACTCAGGCTCAGTCGGTTGCTGTTGACATAGTCGGCCAAGTCGTCCATATCCTTTTTACAAGTTATTCTGTAAGGGTGCGCTTTTGTTCCGTTTCCTCCTGAAAAGAGACCATTGACAATAAACATAGGAATCTGTTTACTGAATCCGTTGATAGTGGCGGTCAGTGTATCAATTCCTGCTTTGACAAACAGAACGGAGTCATCCTTTATTCTCAATCGGTTGGAGGTGGATGTCCATGTTATTGCCTTGTTGTCGCTGACAACGGTAAATTCGCTGCCGATATTGGCGTATGTTTCACTGTTGACGAACAGTGCAGGGCAGGCGGCCAGTTCCGATTCCTTTCCTTCAAGGGCTGCCAATTCGGGATAGTGGTTGTCACTCAGTGTCCAATTCTCATCCTTCTGTTCCGCAAGAGCTTTACCTATAATTTCTTTTGTAGAAAGTCCATAAAAATAATCCTGCTCGTCAGCACCGTCCACAGCACCATTCAGGCAAAGCTGGTTGTCATATATCAAGTTGCGGACATTTGTTTCGGTATTGCTTCTGTAGCCTATCAATGCGCCTGAATGCTGTACATTATTTTTGAAATATCCCAGATTCATGCAATCATAAATCAACATTCCCGATAGACCGCTCCATTTGTATTGACCACAAATACCACCGACATACCCAGATGCCGTCACTATACCTGTGTTGATAGCTCTACGCAAGTCGCTGGAGTCTGTTTCTCCAGTAATGCCGCCAACATAGGCGGAGCCGTCTATTTGGCCAATATTCAGTACATCACTTATCTGTGATGCTTTTTTCTCACCACCACAGATTCCGCCCGTAAAGTTATTCCCTTTTATTTTTGCAGCATTGATGCAAGCTGTTATCTTGGCTTGCTGGGTGCAAATGCCGCAAATACCCCCCGTATAGTCGGTTCCACTCACACTTCCGTTTACCCTAAGGTTGGCAATCCACCCTTGTTGACTTATCGCGCCGAACAATCCAGTCGCACCTTGGTTCCCTTTTATGGCTATGGCTATGGAGTGTCCGCCTCCATCGTAATAGCCGTTAAAATTGTAACGTATCCGTTGGCTGTTACCGATTTGATTGGTGATGGTGGATGTTATGTCGGTTGTCTGTTTGAAATACTTGTGTATACTGGCGTTGCGAACGGTGTCGACAGCATAGTAATCTGAATTGACAGCCACGGCCAGCATAATCAGGTCTCCCTCATTGTTTACCAGATATGGTGAGTCTTTGGTTCCGAGACCACCAGACAGAAAACCGTAGCTGGAGAATATCGGTACTATTTTCTCGTACTCATTGTATCTTACTTTCAGTGTATCATAACCGAACTTGATAGGATTGACCAAACCCTCATCGGTAGCCCCGAATTTTCCTTCTTGAGCTTCTATCACAGGTTTGAATCCAGGTGTCATTACGTTGAATGCGTAACAAATATCTTTTGCGGTATTGTATCCTTTGAATTGAAGAGGATAGTTCAGCATTTTCAAGCCTGAAGTAAATTGTGACAGTGCTGTCGGTGTAGGATAGACGGCTGTAGATGTCGTGCTCCACATTCTGCCCAAACTGGATTTGAAAGAGGCTGAGTTCAGCATATCATTTTCGGTCATGCCTGGCACCGTGTATAAAGAGTCATGAATGTCAGTCATTTGCAGATTGAAATAGGTGCCCGAAATGGAACTGCCATTATTTTGGGCGCAGATGGCGTCAATGTGACTGCCATCAATCTCTTGTGTGGTGCGGCCCACATATCCGTAATTGACCGCAGTGGTGATGCTGCTGCTTTTGCCGCTGCCACAAATGCCGCCCGCGTAGAGTCTGGCTGTAACTGAGCCACCGTTCACTGCATTGGTGTATTGGCAATTCTGAGCATAACCAGTCAGACCTCCTGATATTCCATTACATGCCACAAAACCATTGTTGCCGTCTGATGCAAACTCTGCGTCGATGGCGATGGCACAGATGCCACCAGCGGTGTCACCAATGCTGCTGATGTTGGCATTGTTGAGACAGGAGTCAATTCTAACCTTATTCGCGTAGGCACAGATGCCCGCCGTGTTATTTCCTCCTCTGACGGTACCTTTTACTTCCAAATCGTGAATCTCGCATTTGTCGCTTGTTGCCATGGCAAACAATGCGGCACCCTTGGCGGTAGTGTCAATTGCCAATGTGATGGTTTTTCCGTTTCCGTCAAAATGGCCTTGAAAACAGTGATTCTGTCTGCCGTAGAGCCCCACAATGCCATTAAAACTTTCTGCAATGTTGTTGTATAGCAGAAAATACTTGTCGTAACTCCAGTTCTTTGAGCTGTCCTCTTCAAGCGTGTAACTGTTTACCAGCTTTCTCAATTCTTTCAGGTTGTCGAGGTTGGCTATCACATACGGATTGTCTTCAGTTCCTTTTCCTCCCGAAAACATCAAAGTGTCTATCGTATTTATCACCAGCGGTATTTGTCGGGTCATTCCGTTGATGCTGATGAGTATGGTGTCATTTCCCAGTCCTGCCAGTCCTACACTGTTGGCTTTTATTCTGCATCTTTTCCCTTTCGATGCACTGCTGAACGTCACTTTGTCATAGTCGGCAGTTATTATCTTGAATTGATGGTTCACGTTGTTGGCATTGTCGGCTGTGTCCAGTTTTATCACTGCCGAGGCTACCAATCCGAAGTCGGTATCAATATTGTTGGGTAATGGGTACGTTTTGCTCTCCGTGTTGTAAAACCAGTGGGGTATGGTATCGCGAAGGGGTTGACCTCCCTCAAAGGAGCCAACGCCTTGATTCATTCTGCTTTTTAGTGAGTCGCCAGTTGTCTGGTAGGTATATAGCCTATAAATCAAAGGTGTTTTTAAATCCACCTTCATTACTTGGCCATCCAATGGGTCAGAATGGGGACTTATCTGTTTGTCGTAGAATAGATTGATGTCTCTGTCCATGCCGATGTCCGTCGCCCTGTAACCGGCAGCCAGACTGCCGCTTGTGCATCCGCTGAATCCGCCATCGGTAACGGTACCCCCATTCATGTTGTTGTAAATGTAACCGTCCAATTCTCCGCCGATTCCTCCCACGTTATTCCATCCGCTTACCATGCCTGTGTTTAGGTTGTTGGCTACTGGATAATATGCAGTACTAGTTGTTGAGGCTGCGTAATATCCAACAATTCCCCCTATATATTTTGTATTGGATTCGGCGGTCAGCTTATTGGTCGGAACGGTTATGCTGCCAGCATTGCAGTTATAGGCAATTGCGCAGGAACCACCTTCTCCTGCAATTCCTCCAATGTTGGTTTCGTATCCTGTTATATGTCCGATGTTATTGTTGTATTTTATGGTGCACGCTTGTGCGCTGCCGACTATGCCACCTATCTCCCGTGGACCCGTCACATTGCCGTAGTTGATGCATCTGAGTACGTTTCCCTTTGTTTTTACTTGCCCAACAATGCCTCCAATGCCGCAAGTTGTGTCTGGTTTGGTATTATAACCGAATGGGATATCGATAATAGTCCGATTGATACAATCGGAAATTTGAGGGCGGTTTAATCCATATCCACAAATGCCTCCGATATCAGCCGAAGAATAAGACTTCATCTTTATCAGACCGCTAACGCTGCATGAATCGAAAGTGCATAATGTGGCAGCACGGGCCACAATGCCACCAATCTCGATAATTATATCGTTACTGTTAATGGAGTAGTTGATATTCTCCAGGTCTATATTTTTGAAAACCGAATTCAGATTGGCGCAACCAATAAGTCCGGTGTTGATGTGTTTCCCGCTTATGGTCAAATTGCTTATCTTCTTATGATTGCCGTTGATATAACAGCAAATCATGTGGGTATTGAGGTCTCCTATTGGTGTAAAGTTAATTCCCGACATGTCAATGTCGGCTGTTATGGTGTAATAGGTCAGGGTGTTTGCACTCTCAATCTGTTGGTTGACGTAGGTTGACAGGTCTACCAAGTCCTGAGCTTTCGATATCTGATATGGATTGCTGACAGTCCCGTCACCGCCACTCAAGGCGGGATGTGCGGCGTTTGCTGATGCAAACAGACACCATCCCATAAGGACCGTCAATATTTTATGTACAATCGTTCTGTTCATTCCTTTTTTCTTTTCTTGGCTGATTTGTATTCGGTTTTGTGGCTTTATGCCCTCCTTTTCCAAATCGGAAATTGACCAAGCGTGTGCGCATAGCAATCCCTGCCAAGGGTTGTAAGTTTCAAATTTAAATAAAACATCTAAAAAAAAAGCTAATTTTTATAATAAAATTCATTAAATGGGTGTCTTCTTCCTTTTTTTCTTTTTTTTTAGGTCAGATTGGCTTAAACAAAAAAAGTTGCATCCATCAAGGATACAACTTCTTTTGTTTGCTTTTATGTTTTGTTGCTGAGGTTCTTTACTTTTTCAGGGTAGTTGTCAATTCGTCAATGCTTACTAATTTCTGTTCGCCAGATGTCATGTTTTTCAGCATCACCTTACCAGCCTCCACTTCGGTTTCGCCAACAATGGCAACAAATGGTACAGCTTTGCCATTGGCATAGCTCATCTGTTTCTTCATCTTGGTTGGTTCGGGATATATTTCGGCCGATATGCCTGCTTGTCTGACTTTTTTCAGACATTGCAGAGCAAACTTGAATTCTTTGTCTCCGAAAGTAGTGAATACAACCTGCGTTCCTTGCAACATCTCGGCAGGGTACAGGTTCAGTTGGTTCAGCACATCGTAGATTCGGTCGGCTCCGAATGAAATGCCCACGCCAGACAATCCACTCACACCAAATACGCCAGTCAAATTGTCGTAACGTCCGCCGCCTGTTATGCTGCCAATTTCCACGTCTTTTGCCTTTACTTCAAATATGGCACCCGTGTAGTAGTTTAGTCCACGAGCTAGCGTCAGGTCCAGTTCCACTTCTGTGTTTATTCCCAATTCTTCAGCATAATTCAGTATGGTGGAAGTCTCTTCTACACCTTTTAGTCCGATTTCTGAAGTGGCCAATACTTTGCTGATAGTCTCCAGCTTTTCTTGGTTGGTGCCTTTCATAGCAATGATGGGTTGCAGTTTGCCGATGGCCTCTTGGCTGATTCCTTTTTCGGCCAGTTCGGCATTTACGTTTTCAATGCCAATTTTGTCCAGTTTGTCTATGGCAACCGTTATGTCTATTATCTTGTCCGCTTCTCCCATCACTTCAGCTATACCAGTCAGAATTTTGCGGTTGTTAAGTTTCACCACCACATTTACGCCCAATTTATGGTATACGTCGTCAACTATTTGGAGCAGTTCCACCTCATTTAGCAAAGAGTCGCTGCCAACCACATCAACGTCACATTGGTAAAATTCGCGGTATCTGCCTTTTTGTGGTTTGTCTGCTCTCCATACGGGTTGAATCTGAAATCTTTTAAAAGGGAACGTGAGGCTTTCTTTATTCATTACCACAAAGCGGGCAAAAGGAACGGTAAGGTCATAGCGTAATCCTTTTTCGGCTACTTCATGCAGCAATTTTATAGAGTCACGGTTGTCAAGAGATTCCTGGCTGGCGTGGGTAAGAAAATCACCCGAATTTAAAATTTTAAATAGAAGTTTGTCTCCTTCGTCTCCATATTTTCCCATCAGAGTGCTGAGGTTTTCCATGGCTGGAGTTTCTATTTGCTGAAATCCGTACAGACGGAATACACTTTTTATGGTATCGAATATGTAGTTACGGCGCGCCATTTCCATGGGCGCAAAGTCTCTTGTTCCTTTGGGTATTGATGGTTTTGTTGCCATTTTTCAGTTTCTCTTTTTGTTTTGCTTTTTTGTGATTTTACTATTTGCTGTCACTTCTTGTTGGAGTGCCCATCAAAATAGTTTGTTTTGTGGATGCAGAGCCACAAATTCTTTGAGATAGAAAGGCTCGAAGTAGGCCACATCCTCGAATTTGTGTTGCGCAAATGCTGCTTCTGACAATTCTACCATATCTTTGGCCAGTGGGTCCACTCCGTCCAGATAAACCAGATTGCTGTTTTTCAGCGTTTCTTTGCACTTGTTGGCGCCATTGCCGAAGCAATACACTTTGTGCGCCTTGTATATGTCGGTATAGGAATCTGCTTTTATGATGTCAGCTTTGGTGGCAACTGTTTCTTCCAATTTTGTGTTGTAAAAAGCGGTGTATACTTCCATGCGTCGGGCATCTATCATAGGGCAGAGCCATGCGTTGTCCTCAACTTTTTGGCTGCTTATCACATGGTTGCTCATCAGTCGTAACGTGTTGACTGAAATCAGCTGGGCTCCGTAACCATAGCATAATCCCTTGGCGGTCGACACTCCAATTCTCAAACCTGTGTATGAGCCAGGACCACAGCTTACCGCCACGGCATCCACTTTAAGTCCACGGCTTGCGGCTGCTTCGCTCAACTCTTTTACAAAAGGACCCAGTACCACCGAGTGATTTTGGCCTTCATGGTTCTCTTTGTTTAACAATATCTCACCGTCTTTGGCCAAAGTGGCCGAGCAGACTGATGTGGACGTCTCAATGTTGATAATCGTTGCCATTTTTTTATTTCTTTTGCCGAAGGTGATTTTTATTCGGTTTCTCCTTCTTTTTTAATCTTTATTTAAACTTACAAAAGTACATTATTTTTTTATACCAAATTTAAAAATTACTTTTGTATCTGAATTTAAAAAAGTAGAGACGATGATTTTATCAATGACAGGGTTTGGAAAAGCCATTTGTGAAGTAAATAACAAAAAGGTGACTATCGAGATTAAGTCCCTTAACAGTAAACAACTGGATCTTTCAACTCGGGTTCCTAATTATTATAAGGAAAAAGAGCTCGAAATGCGCAATTATATTGCCAAAACGCTTGAACGTGGTAAGATTGACTTGCTGGTGTACGTTGAGTCAGTCAGCGCGGACAGTTGCACCCAGTTCAATGTGCCTGTCATGAAGACCTATTGTGACCAGGTGAAAGCTGCCGCCGCCGCCGCTGGTTTCACAATACCTGCTGATTATGACTGGATGAGTCTGTTGGTGCGTATGCCAGATACCATACGTACCGAAGCTCAGGAAATAGATGAGGCTGAATGGACGGCTGTGTTTGATGCTTTTAAGAAAGCAGTTGACGGTCTTGTCAATTATCGTAAAAAGGAGGGTGTATCATTATTTAATGTATTCACGCAGAAAGTTGAAAACATTGGTAAACTGCTAGATACCATTGACCCTTATGAGAAGGAGCGTGTGGAAATTATCAAGACGCACATTCGTGAGGATCTGGAAAAACTCAATGGGGTGGAGTATGACAAGAACCGCTTTGAGCAAGAAATGATTTACTATATCGAAAAACTGGATGTAAATGAGGAAAAGAACCGTTTGCGCCAGCATCTGCGTTATTTCATTGAAACTATGAACATTCCAGAACAGTCGACGGGTAAAAAACTAGGGTTCATAGCTCAGGAAATGGGGCGTGAAATCAATACTCTTGGATCCAAATCGAACCATTCAGAGATGCAGAAAATTGTGGTAAAGATGAAGGATGAGTTGGAACAGATTAAGGAGCAAGTGTTGAATGCTCTCTGATTTTTTTGATATTTTATTCTATGGCAGATATTAAAGTTGTTATTTTTTCCGCACCATCAGGCTCGGGCAAATCTACTATCATCAATTATCTGATGCAGCAGTTGCCTGGCACTTTTGAGTTCTCTATTTCAGCAACCAGTCGGGCACCGCGCGGTGCTGAGGTTAACGGAAAGGAATATTATTTTCTTTCGCCCGAAGATTTCAAACGCAAAATTGCCGCTGGAGATTTTTTGGAGTATGAGGAGGTTTACCATGATAAATTTTATGGTACGCTGAAAAGTGAGGTTGAACGTATTGCCTCCGATGGCAAGGTGGCTCTTTTTGATGTTGATGTGAAGGGGGCACTTAACGTGAAACGTTTTTATGGTGATAAGGCAATGTCCGTATTTATCCAGCCTCCAAGTATTGAGGAGTTGCGTCATCGGCTAGAGGGAAGGGCGACAGATGCTCCTGATGTTATACAGAGCCGTATCGACAAGGCTGCTTCCGAACTGGAGTTTGCTCCGAAATTTGATAAGGTTGTGGTGAATGATGATTTGCTTACAGCTGAAACTCAGACGCTGGATTTGGTGCGCAATTTTATTGGCAAATAATTTTTTTAAAATATTTAAATACGTTTTGCGTCGTGCTATTGAGGTTCGGCCGAAACGTATTTTTTGTTGCTTGATGTTCTAATGAAAAAAGTTGCTCTCTTTTTAGGGTCATTCAATCCTGTGCACATAGGTCATTTGGCTTTGTGCAACTACATAGCGGAATATTGTGGGGTTGATGAGGTGCGTTTTGTCCTTTCTCCTCAGAATCCGTTGAAGCATAGAAATGATTTGCTGGCCGATAATCTGCGGCTGGAAATGTTGAATATTGCTGTTGAAGGGTATTCCAAGTTCAAGGTTGATGAGGTGGAGCTGCATCTGCCTTTACCTTCTTACACTTGTGTCACACTACGTCATTTGGTCCAATCGGAGCCTGATGTCGAATTCATTCTGATAATGGGAGGTGATAATCTTGATATATTCCGTCAATGGAGAGAATACGAGTGGATAATGAGCAATTTCCACATTTGGGTATATCCTCGTTTGGGGGCCTCCAATATTGTTCCCGATGATTTTTGTAATATGAAATGTATCAAGGCTCCTATCATTGAGGTCTCCTCATCGTTTATTCGTAAGGCAATATCCGATGGACATGATGTCCGTTATTTTCTTCCCAATTCAGTCTGTAATTTTATTTCAGAGCATAATTTATATCGATAGCGAATTAGACTTGTAGGACGGAACCTCGTAAACATGTATTCTATCCTTTTATTGATTGTCGGCAATCAGGTGACATACGGTCATCTGACATTCCTTTATCAAGTCATTCGGAGCGGCTTTTATTTGGAGTCCTCTAATTCCGGCACTGACATATATAAAGTCCAGATTAAGAGCACTGTCGTTGATATAAGTCGGAAACTTTTTCTTCATTCCTATAGGGGAACAGCCACCTCTGATGTATCCAGTCAGTCCCAGCAATTCTTTCATGGGAATTAGGTCACAGTTTTTGTTGCCTGATATTTTAGCCGCGGATTTCAGGTCCACAGCCTCTTCTCCTGGTATTACGCATACGAATGGTCCTGTTTTGTCACCGCTCAGCACCAGTGTTTTAAATACCCGTTCTATTGGTTCTCCCAACTGACTGGCTACATGTGTGGCACTCAGGTCAACCTCATCAACCAGGTAGGGAATCAATTCATATTTTATTTTTGCCTTGTCGAGGATTCTGGCGGCATTCGTTTTATTTATTTTTTCAGTTTTCATTTTTTTTCTCCTATTTGTTTGCGGTGAGTATTATTCATCACCTCTTATTATCAGTTTTTGTCCGACACTCAGACCGTTGCTTTTCAGATTGTTCCATTTCTGCAGGTCTCCCACGGAGCAGGCGGCACGTCGGGCTATGTTGTATAATGTGTCACCCGCTTTCACCACATAGGTTTTGCCTGTCAGTGTTTTCAATCCTTCATTGGTATTGCTGTTATTATTATCGGCAGGTATGATGCTTTTCTCGTTTTTGTCGGATGTTTTATTCTTTTGTTCTTTTTCCTGATTCTTTTTTTCTTTCTTTTCCTCTTCCTTTTTTTTCTTCAGATATTTATTTATTTCTTTATCCTTGGTGATGCGCATCACTTTTACATATCTGTTTTTAAAATAGTCCGTTTCGCTGCTGCTGATAGTGATGCCAACGCTTGAAGAGGCATGAATGAAAGAAAAAGATTTTTTATCGTCCCCTTTTGCCACCACTATGCCCACATGCCCCACATCATCGCCTGTGCTTCCTTTATAGAATACCAAGTCGCCAGGGCGAATCCTTTTTTTCCATCTGATGCGTTTGCCTTGTTCTGACTGTTGTTTTGATGATCTATCTAGTGTTATTCCCAGTGTTTTGTAGCAGAAACGGGTGAATCCCGAGCAGTCAAAGGCAAATGGCCCTTCCGCTCCTTCACGATAGGGTCTGCGTTGCAATGTCTCGGCATAATCCAGCATTTGACTTATGCTGTCGTATTGAGGGTCGGCAGTGATGTCAACCTGTGCCGCTGCTGGTGATAAAGCTGCGGTCAGCAGTATGAGAGTGACATAGCGTCTGAGGTTTGTTTTCATTCTTTTACGGCTGTTATCAAGTTATATTTCACTCCATATCCTATTCTGAAATTCAGAGGAGTACTTTTTTGTTCCTGATACGCATTCTGCAAGTCTTTTTGGTATCTGGTCTTAAACATATCTATAGGACGGGTGTAGTTGCCGTATAGCAGGCAGGTAAATCCGTTTCCTATCAAGTCCCTATAGGGTATTCCCGAATCGTCTTCCAATATGAAGTTGCTTTTATTCAGAACCAATCTTTTTATCAGTGTGAAGTTAGGAGAATGCATCAGATAGGAGGCTGCCTTAAAGTAACTGGCACAACCTGGGCGAATGGCTTTTTGCAGATAGGTGTTCAGAATACTGTCTTTTCCGAATTTGTAATTACTCAGGTCGCACGATATGTAGTTTACCACTTGTCTGTTATTGTCGTCTCCCAGTTCGTATCTTGCTATGTTTGGCTTCTGGTGCGATTGTGTATCTATACTTCCATCGGCACGCAATCGCCCAATGGTAACGCTGTGTACTTTTTTCCCCGTTCGGGCCAGAAACATCAGCATCAGAGGGGTGGTGCCGTCAGCTTTGTGTTTGCTCAAGTCGGTACGCATATTTTTTGTGATAAAGAAACTGAATCCTAAAATGTCATGCACCGAATTATATAGTGCAGTTCCGAATGTATCAGCTGCGGTTCTGTCAGTGTCAGCCCCCTTTCCGAAAGGGACGGACCCCACGGGCTCCAATGCCAGCAAAAAGTATTCTTTAACGTCAGGGAAAAATGTATTGGCATACGGCCAGTCAGCTCCGCTGAATGGGTATAGCAGTTGGGTACATTGGCGGGTCAGGACGCTTACATTCTTTTCTTGCCATGCCTTTGCTTTATCAGCGTTCCGCTTGTGTTGGTTCCACAGCACATCACTCTTATGCTGAAACTGTATCCAACCTTTGGTTCTCGACAGACTATAATATTGGTTTGTTGTGTCTATGGGTTGACCCGACAGCAAATGGGCCATGTCATTCCACTTGTTGTCAATACTGTCGGTTGGTTCTTCTGGCGCAGTTGCTATTTGCGGAGTTGTGGTATCTGTATTATCATCCGTAAATATATGGTGCTTGGGCACATATCTTGGAGGTTCCCCACATCCACATAGTGTCAAAACCAGTATTACGGATATTATTATTCTGTATGCTGACGGCCCGTTTTGTATGTTCGTTTTGGTCATAACCGTTAATTTCTGTGCAAATATAAAAAAAGCGCGTTTAATTTTCTTATTTTTGCCACTTGAAGTAATATTTGTTGAACAACAATGGCAAGAAAACCGGTATTCCATTTCAATCCCAAGACGATGACTTATCAGCGGATAGATGATAAGGCGCGCTACATTATACGCCGAGTCGGTTCGCATGCAGTTACCAGCCTTCTTTCGGGCTTTGCCTGTTTCCTGTTTTTTTCTCTTTTTCTGTCATCTCCGCGTGAGAAGAAAGTGAGAGCTGAAAAAGATGCCCTGGAAGCTCAGTTGTCGCTACTGAATCACCAAATGGACGATGTGCAAGATGTATTGTCAGATTTGCAGCAACGCGACGACAATATGTACAGAGTAGTGGTGGAGGCTGATCCGCTTCCTTCCTCTGTCAGAAACTATCGGGGAAATGCGCAGAAATATTCGGAATTGCGTGATAAATCCACTTCTGACTTGGCAGTCTCCACTTCCCAAAAGATGGATTTGGTCCGCCGAGAAATATATGCCCAATCCAAGTCTTACGATGACATCATAAAGATGTTGAAGCAGAAAGAGGATAAGTTGCGGTGTGTGCCAGGCATTCAACCAGTCATGAATAAGGATCTGAAATGTATGGCCTCGGGTTATGGAGTCCGTATCGATCCCATTTACAAGACTCCCCGCTTCCATGCAGGTATGGATTTCTCGGGTAATATGGGTACTCACATCTTTGCTACCGGCAATGGAGTGGTAACCCGTGCTGGATGGTATCAGGGTTATGGTAATGCGGTGGTTATCAATCATGGTTATGGCTATGAGACCTTGTATGGCCATTTGTCCAAAATAAAGGTGCGATGCGGAACCCGAGTTCACCGTGGACAGGTCATTGCTTTTATGGGCTCTACGGGGAAATCGACAGGGGTACATCTTCATTATGAAGTGCACTACCGTGGAAAAGTGGTGGACCCTCGCCATTTTTATTTTATGGACCTTTCGCCCAAAGATTATGACAGGATGATGCAGATGACAACCAACAATGGTAAGATTTTTGATTGATGAATATCTTTTTTTCTTGTGTTTTTTTCTAAATATGAGCAATTTGACTTTTTTTTTATCATAAATTGCACTACATTTGCATTCCGATTTAGGTAACACAGTAAATATAACAATATAATTTTAGTAGAGATGACAAAGGCTGATATCGTCAATGAAATTTCGCACAAGACGGGCATCGACAAACTGGATGTCCAGAAGGCGATTGAGTCATTCATGGATGAAGTGAAAAAATCATTGGGTAAGGGTGATAATGTTTATTTGAGAGGCTTCGGTTCTTTTATTGTAAAGAAAAGAGCACAGAAAGTTGCCCGTAACATTTCCCAAAAGACTTCTATTATCATCCCAGAACACTCCATTCCTGCTTTTAAGCCAGCTAAGACATTTATCGTAGATGTAAAAAAATAATACAGAACTTTTAAATTTTTAAAACAATGCCAAGCGGAAAGAAAAGAAAAAGACATAAAATGGCAACCCACAAACGTAAGAAGAGACTAAAGAAGGATCGTCATAAGAAGAAGTAATTCTGGATGAGATCCGACTTACGTTTGATTTTATGTTGGTTAAAACAAGAACAAATCTGAAGCTCATTCTTTAGGTTTGTTCTTTGTTTTATATCGGTACTGTTATGGCGGGTTTTTTACCTCGCTGCCAGTGCTTATTTTTAATATACTATTTACAAAAAGTGAATAACGAATTAGTAATTGATGCCAAAAACAGTAATGTCACTATTGCCCTTACTGAAGATGGGCGGCTGGTTGAGCTGAATAAGGAGAATACTAAGTCTTCGTTCGTCGTCGGTGATGTATATCTTGCCAAGGTGCGAAAAATCATGCCGGGGCTGAATGCCGCTTTCGTTGATGTGGGATATGAAAGAGGGGCTTTTCTTCACTATCAGGATTTGGGCCCTCAGTTCAAGTCTCTTGTCGCTTTTACCAAGAATGTGATTAATGGTGGCAAAAAGGCATCGGCTTTGCAGAATCTGAAGATGCAGAAGGAAATCAGCAAGGTGGGCACTATCTCTGATGTGTTGGAGTGCGGCATGGAAATACTTGTGCAAATTGCCAAGGAGCCAATCTCAACCAAGGGCCCCCGTATTACTTCTGAACTCTCTATTGCGGGCCGTTATCTCGTGCTGATGCCTTTTTCAGACAAGATTTACGTCTCACAGAAAATAAAGTCGGGAGAGGAACGCGGCCGCATTAAGCAGGCTATTCGCAAAATCAAGCCGAAAAACTTCAGTGTCATAGTCCGCACGGTTGCTGAGGGCGTTTCGGTTGAGGATATTGATGCCGAAATGAAGGCTTTGCTGAAAAAGTGGAATGATGCCATTGCTAAGGTGGACCGTACCAAGGAACCACAGCTTCTTTATCAGGAGAGCAGCCGCACAGTCAGCATCTTGCGTGATATTTTTAGCCCCTCGTTTGACAGTATTTATGTCAACGATAAGAGTACATTTCTGGAAATTTGTGATTATGTAAAGCTGATAGCTCCAGACAAATTGTCCATTGTCAAGCTTTATGATGATGATCAGCCAATTTTTGACCATTTTAATATCACAAAGCAACTCAAAACATCCTTTGGACATACGGTTTCATTCAAAAATGGAGCTTATCTTATTATTGAGCGTACTGAGGCTATGCATGTCATAGATGTCAACAGCGGCAATAAATCGAAGGCGGGCTACGACCAGGAAATGAATGCTGTGGAAGTCAATCTTGCTGCTGCCGATGAGATAGCGCACCAACTTCGTTTGCGTGATATCGGTGGCATTATTGTGATTGATTTCATTGATATGGTGAAACCTGAAAACCGCCAAAAGTTGTATGACCGTATGCGGGAGGATATGGCGCACGACAGGGCCAGACACAATATACTCCAGTTGAGCAAGTTTGGCCTTATGCAGATTACCCGCCAGCGTGTTCGCCCTGAAATGAAAGTGGAGACCACTGAGGTTTGTCCTACTTGTATGGGAAAGGGCGTCGCTCAGCCGTCCATTCTCTTCTCTGATGTATTGGAGGAAAAAATAGAGTATGTGCAAGATGTTCTTAAAATCAAGAATTTCAAGCTCTATGTCAATCCTTATGTTGAGGCCTACTTGTGCAAGGGCTGGCCATTTTCTTCCATCAGGCATAAGTGGAAGAAACGCTTTGTTCCTTTTAAACTTTATGCTGATCAAAACCTTGGATTTCTGCAATATCGGTTTGTTGATGTCCATGGCGACGAAATAGATCCTAACGACAATCCAGACACTGAAAAACTTGTAAAAGAAAACGACTGACGTCGTAGGAAATATAGAGAAACAGGTGCGGCTTTCCTTTGGAATGTCGCACTTTTTGTTTGAAGTGTGACGAAAAAAAACAGGCTGAATCCAAATGGATTCAGCCTGTTTTTGTCTAAAAATGATCAGGATTTATTACTTGATCTGGATAACCAAAATTTTAGAATTGCTCCAGAATGATTTCCAATCCTTGATGGTGAAAATCTTATCTTTGTCCTTTGCTGATTTGTTAGCAATAGAATAAGATGAAGCTGGATGACTGGTGTAGATAACAGCCTTGGTTGTCTTCAAATCCATACCTTCGTTAGCCTCGAAGTTGCGCATATCAATTTTGGTGCAGATGTTCTTGTCTACATCAGCACTCTTCAGAGCGCCTTCCTTCAGGCCTTTTGCCTTCAGCTCTTTCTTGGTGCCGATAATGTAATAAACAGTGTGCATAGCCTCATCCTGTTCTTTCATCTTGGCAGCCTGTGCAGCAGAGACGCTGTTCAGTGAGTCGCGAGAGGAATTCAGACGGGTGATTTTGTCGCCCAAATCTTTAATCTCGATATTCTTCTTCTCCAACTGATCTTTCAAGTCAGCGATGGTCTTTTCGCTTTCAGCCTGTTGACGCTTCAAGTTAGCGATAGTAGACTTCAAGGCAGCAAAACGGCCGTTTGATTGGTCCAGTTTGCTTTCCAAGTCGGCGATTTTCTGCTTGTTCTCTTCCATCTTGTCCTGCAGCAGCTTGAAGTTCTCTTGTATCTGAGCTTTCTTGTCAGGATTAACGCCTTCTGAGCTTTGAGCCTCATCGGCAATGCCGAGTTCGGTTTCCTTGATGGCGGTAAAGTTAGACTGAACTTCAGCAATCAGTTGATCCTGCTCTTTGTACTGCTTGTCAATCATGTCCTTTGCATCCTGCAACGAATCCAACTGGCTGTGCAGTTGGTCAATCTCTTTCTGATGGCACGATGAAAGTGCCAACGCCAAAAATGCACCTACGATTAAAAGTTTTTTTCTCATTTTGTATTAAATTAATTTAAATAGTTTCTTTGTTTTCTTTTTCTTCTTTGCCAGCTACAATCATTACGATTTCTCCTTTGGGTTCATTCTCCTCAAAGTGTTTTTTCACCTCTTCCAGAGTTCCTCGTACAGTTTCCTCGTGTATTTTTGATATTTCGCGGCTTACAGATACGCTTCTTTCATTGCCCATAACCTCGGCCAATTGCCCTAAGGTCTTAACGAGACGGTAGGGCGATTCGTATATGATCATGGAATGTTTTTCTTCTGCTAGTTCTTTAATCCTGGTCTGACGTCCTTTTTTTTGTGGTAAAAATCCCTCGAAATAGAATCTGTCGTTGGGAAGTCCTGAATCGACCAAGGCCGGAACAAAAGCGGTGGCACCTGGCAGACATTGGACTTCCACTCCCACCTCTACACACGCACGGGTCAGCATAAATCCCGGGTCCGAAATGGCAGGAGTACCGGCATCAGTTACCAAAGCCATCGTTTCTCCGCATTTCATCCGCATGGCCAGTCCTTGGGCCGTCTCATGTTCATTAAACTTGTGGTGTGACTGCAAGTGATTCTCTATGCCATAATGCTTCAGCAGAATACCCGTTGTACGTGTGTCTTCTGCCAATATCACATCCACCTCTTTCAGCACTTTGATAGCTCTGAAAGTCATGTCGTCCAAGTTGCCGACCGGTGTCGGTACTAAATATAGTCTACCCATTCCTTAGGAAAAACGTTTTTCTACTAATTCGTAAAATTCAGATGTCGTGTCATCGTTTTTGTCCCAGCTGAAGTTTTGGTCCATATAGTTTATGGCCTCTTCTTTGCTGCACATATTGTCAATGGTACTTATTGTGCTTTCCATCAATGTCGCATCTCCCCCGAACAGTATGTTCCGGTATCTGAATCTGTCATTCAGGTTGATTGCAGTCTTCAAACTTTGAACGAAACGGCTATCCATTCTTTTGATAGATGGTGTGACGGTTTGTACGGGTTGCTTGGCTTTAAATTTGTCATTCGTTGTTACTATCGTCTTATCCCTAATGGCTGCAGGCGTATAGTTTTGTCTTGACACGTTTTCTTGCTCGGTTTCCTGTTTTTGTGCTACACCAGTCTCTTCTATTGTGGAAGCTACCTCTTTTATTTGCGGCTGCTGTTCAGATTCAATCTCTATTTTCTGAAAAACAGTCTGAGTTACACTTTTTGTTGTTTCTTCGCCTTTTATGTCGTTTGCTGCTTCAACATTATTTTTTTCTTCTGATTCTGTCTGTGTGGATGTGTCAGCTTTCTTTGTTTCTTCTGATTCATCTTTGGGAATAAGAACCGTAGCTGGTACTTGTTTGTCAGTTTCAGCCTGCACTATGGTCGATGAAGAGCCTGCATTGTCAGTCTCTTTCAGCTGCTCATATAGTAATAGCAGACTGCGGGTCTTTTTCAAGGCCAATTCGCGTAGTGTTGCGGGGTCGCGCATCCCTTCTGTTATCAGCTCAAGTTCCTTGATTTCATCCAGAATAGAATCTATCAATTCGTCCTTGTTCACCTTCCCTTTGCTCAACATAGGCAGTGGCATTGACATTTTCTTTTGAGTATATTGCAAAAATATGCGAAATCTGTGCCAAATAGGCTCTACAAACGTGAATTTTACTTTATCTTTGCAATGTCGGACAAATATAAATAAAAATCTTTTCTTTGTTGACTAAAACTAGTTACTTTTTTAACAAAAATGGATTCATATTTTTCTCGCCCTTTTACTTTTGATAGAGTAGTGAGGCTGATTATCGCATTTGCGATGTCTTTTTTGCTTTTTTTTATGCTAAGATACCTAAGTGGTGTATTATTGCCCTTTTGTATAGCTTGGCTGCTTGCTTATATTCTTCATCCATTGGTTGAGTGGGTGCAGCGCTTTGTCAAATATAAGGTTCTTGCTATCTTTTTGGTATTATTAGGTATTATTTCCACCATCGTTTCTTTTTTCTTTTTTCTGGTTCCGACTTTTATCGATGAGTTTATCAGATTTAAGAATATATTGGTGGCCAGTGGAGAAATACAGAATGGTTTTATACCACAGTCTTGGGTAGACTCGATGCAAGCCTTTTCGAGTCAGATAGATATAAAGGAAATGCTAAGCCTGCCGAAATTGCTGGAGGTGTCCAAAATTGTTTTCCCTCATGCTTGGTCGCTCTTCTCCGACTCTCTTAATATTGTCTACGGATTATTTGGTTTGATTTTTGTTTTGATATATCTGTTCTTTATTCTTCGGGACCAGCAATCCATCAATAGGGGATTTCTTCGTTTGATACCGCATCGTCATAAGGCCTTTTTTGTAGGTATGCTTCAAGATTTAAAGTTGGGAATGAGCCTATATTTCCGCCGCCAATTTATTATCGCTTTTCTTGATGCAATCATGTTTTGTGTGGGCTTTCTTATCATAGGTATGCCAATGGGTATTGTCATGGGTATCTTGTTGGGTATTCTAAATATGATTCCTTATATGCAGTATCTTGGATTGCCTTTTACTGCAATGCTTATGGCACTCAAGGCTACCGAAAATGGATCTTCCATAGGTATGGCATTGCTCTCCTTGGCTATTGTTTTTATGGTTGTTCAGGTTGTTCAGGATTTTTATCTCACACCTAAAATCATGGGAAATTCAATGGGCCTTAATCCTGCCATTGTACTCCTTTCTCTTTCCGTTTGGGGATATCTGTTAGGGGTATTGGGATTGATTATAGCGCTGCCTGTAACTACTATTCTCAAATCGTATTATCAACGTTATATTCTTAAGGAAAATCCGACACTGCCATTTCGCAAGAATGGTAAAGAATAGGGGAACTTTTGTCATGAGGTCGATTGAAGATATGTTTAGTAAGCGGCTTTCTTCTCTCTATACAGAGAAAGAGGCTCGCGAATTAGCCCGAATTTGCTTGCAGGAAGTCCTGTCTTGTAGTTTTTCGCAATTACTGATGCAGTCTCCATTGTCTCTTTCTGATGAACAGAAATCGCGGATTGACAATCTTTTATCTCGTTTGACTGAGGGGGAGCCTTGGCAGTATGTATTAGGAAAAGCTGATTTTTGCGGGTTGCAGTTTGCTGTTTCTCCTTCAGTGCTGATACCCCGTCCAGAGACGGCGGAATTGGTGGAATGGATTGCTTCCGATTGTGTTGGCAAAAAAGTTTCGGTGCTGGATGTTGGTACGGGTAGTGGTTGTATTGCGGTTACCTTAGCCCATTTGCTCCCTTTGGCTCGGGTGTCGGCTGTCGATGTGTCAGATGAGGCTTTGGTGATGGCAGAACGCAATGCGGCAGATAATAAATGTGCGGTATCCTTTTCTGTTTTTGATGTTTTGAAGGATAGCCTTCCGATAGATGCTGTTTTTGATGTGATTGTAAGCAATCCTCCTTATGTGTGTAATTCTGAACGGTCTGATATGCATATCAATGTACTTGGCTTTGAACCATCGTTGGCCTTGTTCGTCCCGGATGAAGATCCACTTCTGTTTTATAGGTCAATAGCCCATTTGGCTTTGCTCCATTTGGCAGATGGAGGCCGAGTCTTTTTTGAGATAAACGAGCGGTTTGGTTGCCAAGTGCAAAATTTATTATTGGATTTGGGCTTCTGTGAGGTACAGGTCCGTAAAGATTTGGAGGGTAAAGACCGTATGGTTGCTGCCCGTTTTAATGCTTGATATCTAATAATTTGGTGGTATGAAAGCAGAAAGGAAACAAATGACAAAAGAGCAGGCTTTGTTTAAAGTGTCTGCACTTTGTTCTCAGTCGGAGAAATGTGTGCAGGATGTCCGCAAAAAAATGCAAGGATGGAACCTTCCACAGACAGATATAGAAGATATAGTACGTCGGCTTGTTGCGGAACATTTTATTGATGAATTGCGCTACGCCCAGTTTTATGTCCGTGATAAAGTCCGTTTTTCGCAATGGGGACAAAATAAGATAAAATATTTCTTACGGGCAAAAGGCATTCCCGCAGATTATATTGCTGCCGCCTTGCTTGAACTATCCAACGATGACTATGAAACATCTATGGAGTCAGTTGTGAAGGCTAAATTCCGTTCGTTGAAGTATAAGAATCGGTATGATGCCAAAGCCAAGTTGCTTCGTTTTGGAATGGGGCGTGGTTTTGATTTTGATTCACTTTCTCGTTTCGTCGATTCTTTGGTTTCTTCGTTGCCTACTTCTGAT
>OBMA010000061.1_pt1 | contig 45101 bp, 35 predicted proteins | sample 1539141 | NCBI WGS metagenome assembly OBMA01 (sample SAMEA3991484, study PRJEB22521) | metagenome | biome: anthropogenic terrestrial biome; feature: sewage plant; material: raw primary sludge | place: Sweden | collected 2012-09-26
CGAAACTGATAAAGGAAGACAAGATAAACATTACGCAGGTGGCATATACGGTGGGGTTCAATAACCAGACACACTTCTCGACAGTCTTCAAGAAGCATTTCGGAATGTCACCCACCGAGTATGCTGAGAATAAGTAAGATATATTCAGACTCTCACCGGAGGGCGTTTCACAAGTCTTTCCCACACAGTAAAGACGGAGCACACTCCGTCCTTACTGTGTGGGAAACTTTTATTAATGCGTTATGCGCTAATTTACAAGTGACAGAGAAAAATTAATTATACATAGATATTATGAATATTGCAAATATGACAAGCAGTATGTTGCGCAAAGATATCTCCAGCCTTTCCTTTTGGAACGGGTTGCGGAGATGTCTCCTTTTTGTTTTCATAATGATTTGTCTTTCTGCGTCAGCTGAAGACGGGTCGCAACTGTGGATGCGCTATGTCAAGGTTGGCACCGCGCAAATCACGGCACCACATGGCTCGGCCACTATCGATATCGCAGTAAGTGAACTGCGCGCATATTGGCAGGGCGCGCACTTGATGCTACGGATAGACAATAGTATGCCCGAAGGTGATGGCTACCGTCTGCATGGCGACACACTCTCCGCCCGCAATGATATTGGTTTGCTTTATGGTGCTTATGCTTTGCTGCGTATCCAAAAGGTGAGCGGGCATCCGCTGTGCCCTGACATGCAGGATTATCCGAAGTTTTCTCTGCGCTTGCTTAATCATTGGGATAATCCCGATGGCAGCGTGGAGCGCGGGTATGCAGGCAAGAGCATTTTTAAATGGGACGAGATAGACATTGATGGCGGCAAGATGAGTGAGACGTTGAAACACCGTCTTACTGAATATTGTCGTGCCAATGCATCTGTGGGCATCAACGGTTCGGTGCTCAACAATGTCAACGCATCGCCAAAAATGCTCAGCGGCGAATATTTATATAAGGTGAAACAAATAGCCGATCTCTTCCGCCCCTATGGCATACGTGTCTATCTGTCAGTAAACTTCGCCTCGCCGATGGCTCTCGGATTCACCAAGACTGCCGACCCTTTGGACAGGAGTGTGAAGAAGTGGTGGGCTGATAAGGCAAAGGAAATTTACAAGTTGATACCCGATTTTGGCGGCTTCCTCGTGAAGGCAAACTCGGAGGGTCAACCGGGTCCCGGCGATTACCACCGCACCCATGCCGACGGAGCCAACATGCTGGCGGATGCCGTGGCTCTTCACGGCGGCATAATAATGTGGCGCAGCTTCGTATATGGTGCTAACCACAAGGGTGAAGACCGTGTGAAGCAGGCCGTTTCTGAGTTTAAGGGTCTAGACGGACAGTTCCGTCCTAACGTGATACTGCAATCCAAGAATGGACCGCTCGATTTTCAGCCACGCGAACCTTATGCCCCGATATTCGATAACATCAGCCACACCACGCAGATGGCGGAACTTCAAATCACGCAGGAGTATACCGGGCAGAGCAAACATCTGGTTTATCTCGCCCCGATGTGGAAAGAGTTCTTCTCGTTTGTCGCACCGGCGCGTCTCAAGGGCATTGCCGGCGTGGCAAATATCGGCGATGATGCCGACTGGACAGGTCATCATTTCTCGCAAGCCAACTGGTACGCGTTCGGCCGGCTGGCATGGAATCCAGATCTCGATGCCGGCGAGATAGCCGGCGAATGGCTTGCGCAGACGTTTTCCGACCAATATTATTTTGTCCGGACAATGCAGCGGATGATGATGACCAGCCGTGAGGCGTGTGTGGACTATATGATGCCGCTCGGCCTGCACCATATCTTCAAGTTTGACCATCATTATGGTCCGGAGCCTGATGGCTTCAAAGCCGATTACCCGATAGAATGGTGTCCGGTGTATTATCACAAGGCCGACACAGTCGGCATAGGCTTCGACCGATCGCCGGCGGGGAGCAATGCCGTGGCGCAATACCGTCATCCCTATGACAGCATCTATGGCAACCTGCAGACCTGTCCCGATGAATATCTGTTGTGGTTCCATCATGTGCCTTGGAATTACCGTATGAAAGGTGGCAACACGCTGTGGCAGGAGATGGTGGCAAGATACAACCGTGGCGTGAATGCTGTGGATGAATATGTGCGGACGTGGCAGCAGATGAAGCCATATGTGGATACCCGGCGGTGGGAAGAGGTGGACGGACGTCTGCATGTCCAGCAGGACAATGCCTGTGAATGGCGCGATGTGTGCCTGAAATACTTCCGGTCGTTATCCAAACAGTAACTTACAGGAAAGTAAAGTAGACGACTTTGCGCTATAAAGTAGACGACTTTGGTGACCAAAGTAGACGACTTTGTATGGTAAAGTAGACGACTTTACTTTCCAAAATAATATCAAATGCAATCTATGAAGAAGTTAATCGTATTACTGGCAATGGTTTTGCCGCTCACAATCAGTGCCGAAGTGAAGTTACAGCATCAGGGGAATTCCGCCCATATCGTGGTCAATGGCAAGCCGATGCTCATCCTTGGCGGCGAACTGAGCAACTCTGCCGCCACGAGCATTGCCGACATCGACGAGGTGATGCCGCGCATGGCACAGATGGGACTCAACACGGTGCTGGTGCCGGCACAATGGGATTTAATTGAGGCTGATGAGGGGAAGTTTGACTTCTCGTTGATAGATGAGACCATCAACAGGGCCCGTGAAAACCGTCTGAAAGTGATATTCCTGTGGTTCGGTGCATGGAAAAATTCCATGAGCTGCTATGCGCCGTTGTGGTTTAAGCAGAATGTAAGCAAGTATCCGCGCGCAATGACTCGCACGGGCAAGCCGTTGGAGATAGCATCGGCATTCTCGGAGAATGTCTTCGAGGCAGACAACCGTGCCTTCACCCAGTTAATGAGGCATATCTCAGCCGTGGACAGCCATGATAATACGGTGATAATGGTGCAGGTGGAGAATGAAATCGGCATGTTGGAGGATGCGCGTGACCACTCGCCCGCAGCCGACAAAGCATACCGTTCGTCTGTTCCAGGTGAACTTCTGAGCGCGCTTAAACTGGAAAAGAAAGGCACATGGGCACAGGTTTTCGGCACAGATGTTTATGCGGATGAGAAGTTTATGGCTTATCATTATGCCAAATATGTGGAGCGGTTGGCTGAGAACGCCCGCAAAACATACAACATCCCGTTATATGTGAATGCGGCAATGAACAGTCGGGGACGCAAACCTGGCGAATATCCGTCGGCCGGTCCGCTGGCGCATCTTGCTGACATCTGGCGGTGCGTAGCCCCGGACATCGATATCCTCGCTCCTGATATTTATGATACAGGTTTCAAGGGATGGGCGAAACAATACGCCTTGGATGATAATCCACTTTTCATCCCCGAGTCACGTTGTTGTATCAACAGCGGTGTGCGTGCGCTATACAGTTTTGGCGAACATCAGGCCGTGGGTTTCAGTGCGTTTGCCATAGACCAGGCACCGCAATCCGAGACGCGACATATCACCAGCAGTTTTGCGCTAGTCAATCAGATGATGCCGCTCCTGCTGAAATATCAGGGCAAGAATGTCACTCGTGGTGTGCTTTTAGACCAACAGGACAAGGAGAGCTTTATCGAAGACGGCAACCTGACGATGACCTGCCGTCACTACTTCACGTTGCCTTGGGATGCGCGTGCCACAGATGGCTCAACGTGGCCTGAGGGTGGAGCCATAATAATGAAGCTGGCAGATAATGACTATCTCATTGCCGGCAGCGGGGTGGTGGTGACATTTCAGACGGCAACAGAAAAGAAACAGGAGGAAATGAAGACACTGGGCGAGGACGGATTCATAAATAACGGTGATGAGACAAATGTGGCGAAGAAAGCCATGAATGCGTTTACGGGGAAACGTATTGGTATAGGATATGTGGACGAAGTTCATGTGAGTGCGGATGGAAACATAGAATACATACGCCGTGAGAATGGAGACCAAGACCATCAAGGTCGCCATGCCCGCATATCAGTGGGTGATTACAAGATATTGCACGTCAGACTGTATGAATATTAACACTGCATATAGGCATCGTGTGCAACTTAATTCATATTTTTTATATTTAAATAACTGAACGTTCGCAAGAGAATTCGCATGGGTCTCCCGGAATTTGGAGTGATGATATTGTCATCCCGGTTCCGGGTCACTTGACCTTTCTAAAGTAGACTCAATAATATAATATTTCACTAGAGATGCTGTCAAATTGTATAAATACTAGTCAGCTTTGTTCCAACTACTAAAACAAGCATTAAATGAGACAAAAAGAAATGTTGATGAAACATTTTTTAATAAAAATGGCTTTAATAATTCCTAACTTTGCGGTCAGGATATCATAACTATCAAAAATAATAACTAACAAAAAACAAAATGATCATGAAATGCACAAGTAACGTCCTAAAGACGCTTGGTGTATTGTTTCTACTTGCGATGTGTCCTTTATGGATATCAGCGCAGAATGTTACAGTCAAAGGCATGGTGAGTGATGACGGCGGGCCTGTCATCGGCGCCACAGTGAAAGAGAAAGGAGCCACAACCGGCTCAGTGACAGATCTAGACGGAAAATACACTATCAGTGTGAAACCGGGCAGTATCCTGCAAGTGTCTTATCTGGGTTATCAGACCCAAGAAGTGAGAGTCGGAAACAAGACCACTGTTAATGTGGTGCTTAAGCCCGATGAGAAAATGTTGAACGAGGTCGTTGTAGTAGGTTACGGTCAGATGAAACGTGCTGATGTGACGGGCTCGGTGGTGTCTATTAATGAGAAAGCCGTAGAGCGGTCTGTTCCCACCAGTATCGACCAGGTGCTTCAGGGTCGTGCTGCCGGTGTTCAGATACAGGCCAACTCCGGTACTCCGGGTGCCAGCACCTCAATCCATATTCGTGGTATCAACTCTCTGAATGCCACCAACCAACCTATCTTCGTAATCGATGGCGTTGTGATAGAGGCTGCAGGTATTGACACTGGTGACCCACTGTCATCCAATAACCCCATTGCATCAATCAACCCAAGCGACATCGTCTCTATGGATGTGCTGAAAGATGCTTCCGCTGCAGCCATATACGGTGCGCGCGCATCTAATGGTGTTATTATGATTACCACCAAGCGTGGTAAGGCCGGTGAGGCCACCATCACATATGACGGGTATGTAGGTTTTCAGGAGCAGGCAAAGAAATTGGATATCATGAATCTCCAACAGTATGCCACACACCACAATGCCCGTGCAGCTGTCGGAATAGTTTCTGCCAGTGACGCATTTGTCAATGTGGATGCGCTGGGTGAGGGCACCGACTGGCAAGAGGCTCTGTTTCGCAAGGCATTGATGACGAGTCACAATATCTCCATCACCGGCGGTACCCAGGCCAGTACTTATTCCATCAGCGGTGGTTACCTCAATCAGGACGGTATTGCTGTAGGCTCCGGTTACAAGCGTCTCACGTTGCGCGGCAATACAGATGCTCAGGTAAAGAGATGGTTGAAGGCAGCATTGAGTTTCTCGCTCACTGACAGCAAACAGCAGGTAGGAGCCAACAATAACTTAATAATGAATGCGCTTGAGAGTCAGCCGTCTGTGGCTGTAAAGAGTGCCGACGGCAGTTATGATGGTCCGGATGATGTGTGGATGCCTGTCAATGCAATTGCTCTTGCCAACATGCGCGAGAACTATAACAAGAAGATGAACTTCCGTGCGACGGGTTCACTGGAGGCGACATTATATAGAGGCCTTACTCTCAAGACTGAGCTAAGTGCCGATTATAACCTTAATAAATTCTATTACTATGAACCCGACTATCAGTTTGGCGTGCTGAGCAACAGCACACGCACGGGCAAGTGGACAAAGACAGACACCAAGTATTGGTCTTGGCGCAACATTCTGACATACATCAATACATTCGCCGATAAGCATTCTGTAAACATTATGCTTGGTCAGGAAATGAGCCACTCTCATTGGGAGAGCCAGGCAAGTACAGCTACGGGATTCCTTTCCAATTCAGTGCATGACCCAAGTGCCGGTGATGTTTCTTCATCCACAGGTACCGGTTCTCAGGTAGACAACTCCTTGTTCTCTTATTTCGGACGAGCATTCTATTCATATGATGACCGCTATCTGTTCACCGCCACTCTGCGTCGCGATGGCAGTTCTCGTTTTGCCGACGGCCACCGTTGGGGATGGTTCCCGTCAGCAGCATTGGCATGGAAAATAAGTAATGAAAGTTTCATGAAGGGTACTTCCAATGTAATCAATAATCTAAAGCTGCGTTTGGGTTACGGTTCCACCGGCAACCAGAACCTTGCCGACTGGGCTTACATGGCATTGCTATCATCAAAATCCACACCTTGGGGAACCGGCGTGCTGACAGCCAACAATGCCAATCCAGATTTGACGTGGGAGACAACAGATTCTTATAACATAGGTCTCGACCTGAATATGTTAAGCAACCGTATAGAATTTATCTTTGACTGGTACTACAAGAAGACACGCAACCTGCTTCTTCAGATTCCGCTTCCGGCATACCTTGGTTCATCTGGTAATGGAGCGGCAAGTAATCCATGGTCAAATGTGGGAAGCATGAGCAACAGAGGTGTGGAGATGACTCTGAACACGGTGAATATAGACAAGGCCGGGTTCCAGTGGCGAAGCAATCTGGTGTTCTCACTCAACCGCAACAAGGTTATCGGGCTGGATACCGAAAGTTCTACCATTGACAAGACATTCCAGGTGGGTTCAGACGTCTCCACTGTTACGCGTACCTCTGTAGGACATCCTATCGGACAGTTTTGGGGCTATAAGGTTATAGGTCGTTTCGACAAGGCTGAGGATTTTTACTATAAGGATGGAAACGGAAATGTTAAGGCTGTGGCTCTGCCGGAAGGCAGCAGCATAGGTAAGGACAAGACCTGGATTGGTGACTATATCTTCGAGGATGTGAATAACGATGGCGTAATCAATAATCAGGATGAGACAAACATTGGTAATCCTCTGCCTGATTTCACTTACGGTATAGGCAACACTTTCTCGTGGAAGGGATTCGACCTCACCATCTTCTTCAGTGGCAGTTATGGCAATGATGTCATCAACTATAATCGCCGATTCCTAGAGGATGTCCGCAGCAACAGCAATTTGCTTGGCAGTGCCGCAAACTATGCAAAGCTGGGTGTCATTGATGCGAATCTGCCTGCTGATGATTTCCGGAATCTTTATGTTACAAATGCCGGCGTTACTCGTCTGCCTCGTTTGAGTGCGTCATCAACCAATGCCAATAATCGTATGAGTGACCTCTATATTGAGGATGGCAGTTATCTGCGCTTGCAGAATATATCTCTGAGTTACACGCTGCCGAAGAATATTGTACGCAAGATTAAACTTGAGAACATCAAGGTGTACATGAATCTGCAGAATGTATATACATGGACCAAGTACAATGGTTTCGACCCGGAAGTCGGCGCAATGTACGGAGATGCCCTGATGACAGGTCTCGACTACGGTCGTTATCCTTCACCGCGTATATATACATTCGGTCTCAATGTCTCATTCTAGAGGATTGGGGATGAAATGTGAATTTACAAACTCAGAAACTCAAAAATTTAAAATAATATGAAAACAAAGATATTTTTCATAGTCGCTCTTATCGGCATTGGAATGATGGCTACATCGTGCGCTGATGATTTCCTGGACCAGAATAACACTACCAATCTGAACCAGAACTCTTTCTTCGATAGCGATGAGGCTGTGACAGAGGCTACTGCCACATTATATAATTATGTGTGGAGCAGTTTCAACGGCAAATTATATTACAGCATGGGCGACGGCCGTTCCAACAATATTACGGCGCAGTGGTCCAGTTATATCAAGGTGTATACCAACTTCAACGAGACATCTCTGTCTGATGGTTTGCAGGAGGGTTGGGCTTCTCTCTATTCGGTTGTTGCCCAGAGCAATAACACAATAAACAATATCAAGCAGAGGTCTTCATCTGCAGTGAGCGAAAAAGCCAAGAACGAAGGCATTGCTGAGGCTCGTTTCATGCGCGGTGTGGCTTACTGGTATCTGACCTCTCTTTGGGGCAATGTGATTCTCTATGAGAACACCAGCGACTTGGTCAACAATTATGTTGTTCCTACCAACCCTCGTGCGGATGTTATGGAGTTTGCGATCCGCGACCTTGAGTATGCTGCCAGGTATCTTCCCGAGGTGTCTTCTGCCACAGGCCGTGTGAACAGGTTTTCTGCTTTCGGTATGTTGAGCCGCCTATATCTGTCGATGGCAGGTCTCACTACTGATGGACAGTATAACGGTTCAAATGTTGTCACTGATTTTAACCGTGGAACCCGCAACCCTTATTATCTGGGTCTCGCCCGCAAGGCTGCCGAGAAGGTTGTTGGTGAAAGCAGTTTCAAGTTGATGGACGACTATGCCAAGCTGTTCAAAATCGCCAATAACAATTGCGCGGAAGATATGTTCCAGTTGCAGTGGATCAAGGGCAGTACGGATGCCATTGGTTGGGGATGCAACCAGGATATCACGGCCTTCTTCGGATGGTCGACGATGGTTAGCGACGGAAGCAACTGGGGTGGCGCCACATGCTGTTCCTGGGATTTGTTCCGTGAATATGAGAAGGGAGATTTGCGCAAGCATGAGAGCGTTGCTGCTTATGGGGATCATTATGCAGACATAAATGTCAAGGGTGGCGGCTATACTTATGGCGTGACCGAAAATGCCAGTACCAACGGTGCTAATATTAAGAAATATGTTGTGGGCACACATGATGACAATGGAGTGAGCTACAAGCAGAGCTCGGGTATCAATACCCACATGCTGCGCCTGGCAGAAGTTTATCTGAATCTGGCAGATGCTATCCTTGGCAACAACACATCGACCACCGATGCTGAGGCTTTGCAGTATTTTAATGCAGTGCGCACACGTGCCGGATTGGAGACAAAGAGCTCCCTGTCTTATGAGGATTTGCGTCACGAGCGTCGCATGGAGTTCGCTTTCGAGGGACAATATTGGTACGATCTGGTTCGCCGTGCTTACTACAAGCAACAGGAGGTTGTAAACTATCTGAACAATCAGGACCGCAACCGTACATACAAGTACAATTCTGGTACCAGTGTTTATGAAGCGAGTGAGAAAGCAGGAACAGGTGTAGCAACAGCCACGGCAAGTAGCATGCTCATGCCTTACTCTGATGCAGACCAGAACAAGAACAAGTATCTCAAGAGCAGTGCTGAACCGGTGGCTTATTCTTTTGGCTCTCGCGAAGTTGACGAGTCCACGCTGTTCGAATGAGTAATAAATGTAACATTTTATAATTCAAAAATTTAAGAGAAATGAAAAAAATAAGATATATATGGATACTTTGTATCGCCTTTGCCACAGCGGGATTCATGTCTTGTTCCGAAAATGACGGCGATGCATATCCTGGAGGTGAAGGACCTGTGAGCGTTAGCAAAATCTATCTTGAAGACGCTGAATCCACGGTCCCTGATCGTGAAGTAACATTTGCACGTCTTGGCCAGACTCTGCGTATCTCGGGAAGTGGTTTTGGCGGCACCAAGAAGATACTGGTCAATGGTTATGACACATATTTCAACACGTCTCTTGCTACAGACAACTCGATGATTTTGCAGTTGCAGAGCAAGACCCCGATAACCAATGCTCCGGATTCAGTACGCAACAAGATTCAGTTTGTTAAGAATAGCGGTACCTATTATTGTGATTTAACTGTCCGTGCGGCATCCCCGCAAATAAGTGGTTTCAGCAATACGTTGCCGCAGGCCGGCGAGACGGTTATCGTTCATGGTGCTAATCTGCAGGAGACGGGCAAGGTGACTTTACCCGGTGGTACTGTTGTAACCAATATCACAAATGCTACCGGTGACGAAGAGGGAAAGTGGTTCTCCTTTGTCATGCCGGCTGATATCAAATCCGGTGGTAGCATTACTACCGAGGGTGCTAACGGCACGGCAATATCTGCCGAGTATTTCAACAACAAGAACTGTATGCTTCTCGATTTCGACGGCACTGGCACACAGGGTTATTGGAGTTGGTCGGCTACTGGTAGCATGATAAACAAGGACTCAGACCTCGTTGCCGACCCGTTGGCTTCTGGTCGTGGAATGGTTTGTCCGATGATCCCGGCACGTATGATAAAGGCGGGTGTAGCCTCAGGCAAGAACCGTGGTGCTGAGGTATGGACGGCAGGTAATGGCAATGACATGGACGACTGGAGCCGTATGTATACATACATTCCGGCAACGACATCGCTAACCGAAATTGCATTCCAGTTTGACATCTATGTTCCTGATGCATGGGTTAACACTGGTTACATACAGATTAATCTTGCCAACAACTCCAGCTTCACCGGTTATGGCAGCAGTGAGTCTACCAGTATTGGCGTGGCTTACTATATTCCTTGGATAAAGGATGGTGTAGCGAAATCTTTCAAAACCAATGGATGGGAGACGGTTACCATCCCACTGAGTGATTTTGGCAAGTTTGCCACACAGATAGCAGACGGCAAGAGCCCCACATTCCAAGATTTGGTGGATTATCGCAATGGCACAGACTATCGTAACTTCGGTCTCGCATTTGTGAACGGAGACTTCACTTACAACAAAGTGGAATACAAATCGTCGGTTTTCTCTCAGAAGATTTATGTGGACAACTTCCGCATAGTACCAATCAAGAGCAGTGTGGTATCAGATTTTCCAAAATAGAAAGATTAACGAATAGGATAGTTGACAAATTGAAAAGAAAGGCAGTATATGAGAGGAAGAGTAATATACTCGTATACTTGTTTGCTTGTAAACTAAATTAAATATACAATTATGAAACTAAATAATATAATCATTCCGATGGCGGTAGCATCACTGTTGATGACAAGCTGCTACGATGAGAAGATGGACTGGTATACCCCGGATGGTCACGGTGCGGTAGTATCATCCGATATACCTCTCTCGCTTGCCGAAGAGATATCCAATTACGACTATATCAAGAAATATATGTCTGACTATATGCCCAATGTACCTCTGTGCCTTGGTGTTGGTGCCGACAAATATCTCAGTGACACGGCTTATGCCGATGTGGCCAATAAGAATTTCCAAATGTTCACTCCGGGTAATGCGATGAAACACGCTTCAGTGGTGAAAAATGATGGTTCGCTTAATCTTGCCACAGTAAGTCAATTTCTTACTATGGCTGCAGAACATAATATTGGAGTTTTTGGGCACAACTTCATCTGGCATACACAGCAGAACAGCACTTATCTGAAATCGCTCATCGCTCCTACAATGACTGTCACCAGCGATGGTGATATCGCCAATTTGCTGAATAACGGAGACTTCGAGACGGGCAACCTCACAGGCTGGTCGGGATGGGGGAACAGTTCCACACGGGCATGCCAGCCGGGTGCGGGTGTTGATGGCAGCTATGGAGCGGTGCTGGTTAATCCTAAGGACGCCAATTCATACAGTGCCCAGTTTTGCCAGGATTTGAGTTCTGCTCTAGTTGTTGGCAAGAAATACATTATTCGTTTCAAGGCAAAATCAAGTGTCGGAGCCGGGCAAATCCAGTTTTGTGTGCAGCAACCCAGTGGCAGTTATCCTGCTGAGGGTTACAATACATTCAACGTTGGTACAAGTTGGACCACATGTGAGTATGAATTCACCGTGGCAAGTCATGATGCCCTCACGCGTATATGCCTGAACTTCGGCGCCGTTGCTTCGACTTACGATATTGACAATGTGGAGTTTGGTGAGAAGGTTGAAGACCCAATGACAAATATTATGTCCGGTGATGCCAGCGATTTCGAAGGCGGCACGCGCGGCTCTTGGGGGTCATGGGGTAACAGCTCTACAGGCGGTGTCACCGAAGGTGGATATAATGGGAGCAAGTATTGCATGATTCTTACCAATCCTACCGATGCTAACCAGTGGAGTGCACAGTGTGCCTATACATTCAGTGATGCTATCATCAATGGCAAGACTTATATCATACAGTTTTGGGCAAAGAGCAATGTGGATGGTGCACCGTTGCAGTTCCAAGTTCAAAACAGCAAGACTTACGGCAGCCAGGAAGGATACCACACATTCACGCTCGGCACCTCATGGGTGAAATATGAATACGAATACACTTGTGGCAAGGATGGTGTCGACCGTATATTGCTCAACTTCGGCAAGAATGCAGCCAGCTATTACATTGACAATATCAAGTTTGGTGTGAAGAAGGCAACATCAAGTGCCAAACTTTACACCGCAATGCGCAAGGCAAGCAAGGTCACATATAAATTCAAGACGGCTGCAGAGAAGCGGGAAGCACTGCTTGGCGCAATGAAGACTTGGATTGACGGCATTGCCAAGGCATGTCCTGAGGTGAAGCAGTGGGATGTTGTAAACGAGCCAATCACTGATGGAAAGTATCTCTGGCGTGGTGTTGATACAGACAGTTGGAGTACCGACGACAGTGCTCCTGTAGAGGATGCAGCAAGCGGATTGACCCTCAACTGGGCTGACGGTCATTGGTATTGGGGTTATTACATCGGCAAGGATTATGCCGCCAAGGCATTCCAATATGCGCGTGATGCCATAGGAGGTGACGCAAAACTCTACGTGAACGATTATAATTTGGAACAGTCACCGGGCAAGCTCGCTGCACTCATTGAGTTTGTGAACGATATAGAACGGAATGGTGGCAAGGTTGACGGTATTGGAACACAGATGCACCTCACCTACAATGCCATTACCAAAGACCAGGTGGATGCGATGTTCAAGACTCTTGCAGCCACGGGAAAACTCATCCGTATCAGTGAAATGGATGTGGCGATGGGAACATCAACTCCTTCTGTCGAACAGTATCAGTCACAGAGTGATGTATACCGGATGGTTATTGAGTCATACAAGTCGAACATACCCGAAGCACAACGTGGCGGAATATGTATCTGGGGTGTTTCCGATGCAGCCGATGAACACACATATTGGATTCCAAATGATGCTCCAAATATCTTCGATAAAAATTACGCACGCAAAATCGCCTATAAGGGCGTCTGTGATGGAATAGCCGGTAAAGATATCGGTGCCGGTTTCTCCGGTGACCTCTGGCCGACCCATTACAAGTAAAAAAGTCTCACCATGCCTCTCCTTAGGGAGGGGCTGGTGAGAGAAATGTTGATTAAAAAGAGGGCTGAAAGTGTGAAGTATTATACCATCACACTTTCAGCCCTCTTTTTATCATGTTTTTGTTACATTCGTCTCTTGTTACATTCCTTCTTTTTCCTCAGGATTCTCTTCATTTTGTAAATCCTCACCCCAGTGAGTGATGGCTTCACGAGCTTCACGTTCAATCACTTCCTTGGCTTTCTTTGGATAGAATATCATTCGGAGAGACTGGTTGTAGTTGAAGTAATTCCATATCCAGTTCAGGAGTACGATTACCTTGTTGCGGACACCGAGTATGGAGCGTAGGTGCACAACGAGCCACAACACCCAAGCCACGAATCCTTGTATCTTGATGTTGCTGAATTCCGCCACAGCCTTGTTTCTTCCGACAGTAGCCATTGAACCAAGATTCCGATATGAGAATGGTTTCATGCTCTTGCCTTTCGCAAGCCGGCGCAGATTTTTGGACAGGAGTTTTCCTTGCTGTATGGAAACCTGAGCCAGCTGAGGATGGCCGTTAGGATATTCTTTGTCTCCGCTCATGATGCACTGGTCGCCAATTGCAAAGACATCTTCCATGCCGGGTACTCTGTTGTATTCATCAACCTTTATGCGGGCACCTCTTCCCAAATATGATTTGTCCATATTGTCGATAGGCGTGCCGGCTATACCGCTTACCCATATGAATGTGCGAGTGGCAATCTCACTGCCGTCAGCAAGTACCACTTTGTGGTTGCGGTAGTCAGTAACCTTTTTATTCAGCAAAATGTTTACCCCCATCTTATGTAAGAACTCTTCTGCTTTTGCAGATGATTCATGTGACATGGCCGAAAGTAGACGATTGCCGGCTTCAATAAGATAAATATTCATCAGGCTTCGGTCCAAATCCGGATAATCATGGGGCAGGATAGTACGCTTCATTTCAGATAATACGCCTGCAACCTCGACACCCGTGGCACCACCACCTACAATTACCACATTCAGCAGTTCTTGACGCTCCACATTGCTGGCGCATGTTATTGAGCGCTCAATATTTGAGAGTATCGCATTCTGTAATCCCATTGCTTCTGCAATGTTCTTCATTGGCATTGCTTCCTCTTCAATGTGCTTGTTGCCATAGAAATTGGTTGTGGCACCGGCTGCTAAAACCAGATAATCATATTCGACCTTTCCAATTGATGTTTGAATGGTCTTAATATCAGGGAATACAGCTCTCACTTCTGCCATGCGGAAGTAGAAGTCTTTTCGGTTCTGAAATATCTTTCTGAAAGGGAAAGATATAGAACTTGGTTCCATTCCGGCAGATGCCACTTGATAAATGAGTGGTGGAAACTGATGATAATTATTCTTGTCGATCAAGATTATCTGCATACCGGAATTGCGCATGCTTGTGGCTATTTTTAAACCACCGAAACCTCCACCAACAATAACTACTCTTTTTTTGTTCTCCTTTTCAATGTTTAAGCTCATACTGAATATTGATAATGAATATAGTCTTGATAAAAATGTCCGCTAAATGATCTTTTTGCAAAGATAGCATCTTTTTATGTAATTAACAATGTTTTTGGTCTTAAAAATTATGCCGGATAGTCATAACATAGTTATAAACCGGTATTCTCTGATTTTTCATCGTTCATTACTCTTCTTTCATATTTTTTATTACATTTGCAACTCGAAACGTTGAAAACAGATGATTTTCCATCCATTACATAATACATTATCTCGTCCGGGAAAATTTAATAACCCTTTCTATTACGAGCCACATCCCCTTTGCGTAATTGCTGCAAAGGAGTTGCAGGGGCGCCTTTCCTCCAATGAGTTGTGGCGGGACGAGATTGCGCAGGGCAAGATGTTTGGCGTGCTTGTCGTTGAGAATAAGGATGGAGAGCTGGGCTACCTCACTGCATATTCCGGTCAGATTGGTGGCAGGAGTGACTGGGACGGTTTCGTACCCGCCGTATTTGATTATCTGCAACCCTGTGGTTACTTTAAAACTCACGAAGAGGAGATCTCTGATATCAATGAAATGGTATGCAAGCAGACCAATGCTCCATCACGGATAGAGGCTGCCCATGCGCTCGATGCAATTAGAAAAGAAGCAAACGACGCAATCTCCTCATACAAAGAGAAGATGGCAGCAGCGAAAAAGCAGCGTGATGATATGAGGGTGACAGCCACAGCAGAACAGCAGACCGCGCTAATCCGTGAGAGTCAGTTTATGAAGGCAGAACTGCACCGCATAAAAAAGCATTATTCTGAATCTTTATCTGGACGGGAAAATGCGCTGAAGACGATGGACAATCATATCGAGAGGTTGAAAACCGAGCGCAAGCAAAAGTCGGATGCACTTCAACACTGGTTGTTCTCTCACTTCGACATGCTTGACGCTCGCGGTGAAAGGCGCAATTTGGTTCATATCTTTGCCGACACCGTGCAGCGTGTTCCGCCTGCCGGGACAGGGGAGTGTTGCGCGCCCAAGCTGTTGCAATACGCTTATCTGCATGCCATGCGCCCCGTTTGTATGGCTGAATTTTGGTGGGGTGAGTCGCCAAAGACAGAGATTCGCCATCATCTTCATTATTACCCTGCATGTCAAGCCAAGTGCAAGCCGATACTAGCACACATGCTGCAAGGATTGGATGTGGAGCCGAATCTATTGGAAGCCGAAGATAATCGTGCATTGGAAATTGTCTATGAGGACGAATATCTAGCCGTGGTTTTCAAACCGGCTGGAATGTTAAGTGTGCCAGGCAAGAGCCATAGGCAATCTGTCGGCAGCATCATGCGCGAGCGATGTCCCGAAGCTGAAGGCCCCATGATAGTGCACAGACTGGATATGGCGACGAGCGGACTGCTCATTGTGGCGAAGACCAAGCGCGCCCACCAACTGCTACAGGCGCAATTCAACAATCGCGCAATTCACAAGCGATACATAGCTGTGCTGTCTTCGCCCTGCAATGAAATACCACTGCACGGTACAATATCTCTGCCAATGCGTGCCGATATGATGGACCGTCCACGACAAATAGTTGATTTCGAGCATGGCAAACAAGCCATTACGGAATATGAGATATTGAATATCAATGATGGAAAAACCCGTATTGCGCTATATCCGAAAACCGGTAGGACGCATCAGTTGCGTGTGCATTGCGCCCACAAAGACGGACTAAACAGCCCTATTGTCGGTGACGAATTGTATGGTAATAAGTCAGACCGTCTTTATTTGCATGCCGAGGAAATAGAATTCTCTCATCCGATAACGGGGGAAAGGATAAAAATAAAAAAACCAATGGATGAAGAATGATGAATGCTGTGCGGAAAGGTTGTGGTGTCGTTTGCCGTTCATCATTCTTCATTAATAAAAAGTGGACATGAGTTTATGTACTTAATAAATTCCAATTTTCCACTATGTTGTGATTTTATGCTGAAATTAACTGTAAATCAGTGATTTTAAAGTTTTAGGAATCTCAGGCATAGCTCCGTTTTGCGTGCAGACATACGCACTGACCTCTACTGCAAGTTCATGAGCCTCAGCAATAGACTTGCCTGTCAAAATGGCGGCGGCAAAACTTCCAGTAAACGAGTCACCGGCTCCAACCGTATCGGCGACTTTCACTTTAGGCGTTTCCTTAAACGACACAGCATCTTGTGAGAATACATAGCTGCCATTCTCTCCACATGTCAATACCAGAATGTTAAGATGAAAATTGTCCATCAACAGCCGACATGTATTCTGCATGTTTTGTCCATTAAAACCAAACATGCGCTTGATTGTGGCAAGTTCCTCATCGTTAATCTTCAAAACATCACAACTGGAGATTGATCTTCTCAAAAGATCTTCTGTGTAAAAGTTCTGGCGCAGGTTTATATCGAATATTTTGAAATATACTTGTACAAAGGCTTCCAGGCATAAAAATTATGGATTGGTTTATCCCACATTGGGACCGATCAAGAGGAAATGCACTGATGGCACAAATGTGGATATACTTTCGATGATTCCTATCCAGAACAGGGGAGGCCTTTGAATTTTATTATAAACTTATGTCTGCCATCAACAAACTGGTAATCGATAGTCCAGTGATGATAGTCACATATCGCTTTAACGATTGACAACCCGAGTCCGTTGCCACGATTTTTTTCTCCTATATTACAGAATCGCTTAAAATATATATTTTTATCTAATGGGGCATCCCCTTCATTTATTACAGAAATAGAATTGTTATCTACAGAAATAATGATATTAGCATTGTCTTTCTTATGGCGCATGGCATTGACAACCAGATTATCGAGCATGCTTTCAAATAGAGAAATGTTAGCCGAGATAGATGTTGTCGTCGAAGTATTATCAAGCATCACTTCGCCTCCTCCAGCATTCAGGTCTGAGTAAATTGTTATACGTCTATTTACAAACGACACTAACTCTATTGTCTCAGTCTGGCTATACTGAGCGTTCTCTATCTTTGCTAGTAAAAGAAGATTTTTGTTAAGTCGACTAAGCCTGTTACAAATATTGTACATGTCTGAAACAAGGTTAGCTTGACGTTGGTTTAGATCTTCCTGCATCAGAAGATCAAGCTTCGTTTGTAGGACTGTAATCGGAGTCTGGAGCTCATGGGACGCATTCTCGGTAAACTCTTTCTGACTTTTATATGTTTCCTTATCCTTACGCATAAGTTTTTCGACAGACCTGTTGAGCCTCTCAAATTCTAACGTTCCATTATTCTGGAATTGAGGAATATCACTGCTATCAAGATTAAAGCGTTCTATCTTCTGCAAGGTATGATCAAAAGGCTTCCAAAGCCGGCGGGTGAGGAACCGCATAACCAATAACATAGACAGACATATTACGGCAAAGATAAGGACAAACTGAAGGACCATACCATCCACAATATCTGCTTCAAGGTCAGAAGATTCCAATTTTTCCCCTTTACTTATTCTAGTTATGGCATCCATCATATCCTCTGCATAATAATTTTTTGTGAGGAGATAAAACAACGGTATTGCCAGCACTAATATCACGAGCATCAGGCTTACAAACTGTATCAGATTTTTATTCAGCAGACTCTTCATCTTCTATCCATTTATATCCTGTTCCGTAATAAGTACGTACGCAGTTGTCAATTCCTGCTGCTGAGAGTTTTGATTTTAGATTTTTGATATGTGCGTATACGAAGTTGAAGTCATCCATCACATCCGCCATATCACCACTTAGATGCTCTGCCAAAGCATTCTTTGAGACCACCCTTTTCCGGTTTTCAATCAGAAAAAGCAGTAATTCATATTCTGATTTCGTGAGAACAATCTGTTTTTCATTTGCTTCTACGGTCTTATTGAGAAGATTGATGACAATACCACCCGACTTGAGCAGATTATCACTCGAGAAGTTCCGACGGCGTATGAGTGCAAATATTCTCATGCTGAGTTCGGGCAGATGAAATGGTTTAGGAAGATAATCATCGGCACCGATTTTTAATCCTTCGACTTTATCTTCAAGGGAATTCTTTGCCGATACAATGATAACTCCTGTCTCAGGCGACACCTCTTTGATGCGTCTGAGTATATCAAGTCCACTGCCACCCGGCAACATCAGGTCAAGCAATATGCAATCATACTTATACAGACTCACTTTCATCATAGCATCACTGAATGTCAGAGCCTGTTCACACAAATAATCTTCGTGACCAAGATAACTCACAATGCCGTCAGATAGAGATCTTTCATCTTCAACAATCAACAGTTTCATACGCTACATCAATTTATAACCTTGCAAAATTAATCAATAAATCTGTAGTCAATAGCCTGCTACTGCATTTTTTCTTGGTTTATTTTTTAATATTCGTTTACTGATATACGGGAAAAGCCAGTACGATGCCTTAGCACTTAATATTCCGATGCCGGCACCAGTAATAACGTCAGTAAACCAATGACGGTTATTCGACAGGCGGAAGAAGCCTGTGCCAGCGGCAACCGCATACCCCGCCACTCCTATCCACGGAGACACATTACGGTATTCATGGCGAAGTAGCTCGGCACCCATAAAGGCCGTCGCTGTATGGCCTGAAGGAAAGGAGTTGTATCCGGTGTCGTCGGGACGTTGCTCTCTTATGGACATTTTCAACACATTGACGGTAATGCCCATGAGGATATATGAAGTAGCGAGTATTGCCGTATAGTCACGCAGACTGTGTTCGCCCTTCACGCCGCATAAGTTAAGCCCGTACACTGAAACAAACGGTGCATATTGGGAAAAATCATCAATAGTGACCCTCGTATCGATATCCTCTGTCAGCTCATTCTTTAGATCATGATTCTGAGACTCCATCCAGTCGCTTGTGAGTCCCAATATTCCTGTACCGATCAATATTGTAGGCAGGACAAGCTGTTTTGACTTGAAATGATATCCGTCTGACGACTGATATTTTGCGAATTTAGACGATTGAATTGTCGAAGGAGACAAATGTGATAAGGTATCAATGCTTGATACTGAATCGTTACGCTGTGCACATATATTCTGCACCAGCAGGAATATCGATGCGATAATAATTAATATTTTCTTCATTATTTATTCTTATAGATTATCATGATAAGACTTGGAAGCACGACTAATAATAGTGGAAGAGCCACACAAAAACCTCCGATTACCGCCACTGCCAGCGGCTGTTGCATCTGAGCTCCGATCTCAAGTCCGAGAGCAAGTGGCATAAGAGCAAGTATGCATGATATGGCCGTCATCAGTTTCGGACGTATACGCAGGGCTATTGCATAATTTACTGATTCTGTGACGTCTCCTCCCGCCTTGCGGTTCATATTATACTGGTGAACTGTAAAGATGGCATTCTCGGCTATAATACCGACAATCATGATGATACCGGTATAACTGCTTACATTCAGTGGTACTCCTGTCAGCCATAGGGCCAGAAGCGATCCGCAGATACCCATGACAGAGATAAACAATACGGCGAAAGATATCCTCCATTCACGAAAAAGAAACATCAGTACGCACATGACTAAGAGGATGGCGAGGCAGAGAATCATTATCAACTCATGGAATGATTGCTGTTGTTCCTGATATGCCCCACCGAAAGATATGCTGTAACCCTGGGGTAGATGCAGGTTGCTGTCAAACTGCTTCTGTAGGTCTTTTACGGTGCTTCCTAAGTCCCGGTTCTCTATACGTGAAGTTAGTACGATCACGCTTTTTAAATTCTCACGATGTTGTTCGATTTCTCCGGATACGACCTTTACCTTACAGAAATAGGATAGCGGCCGTGTTGTTCCGTCAGGCAGGAATATCTGTTGACGCATAAGTTTCTCCGGGGAATTATCTTTATAATTGACAAACCGCAACAGGATGCGGCGCATCTGCTCTCCATCTTGTATAGAGCCGATTTGCAAACCGCCAGTCATCGCCTTCTGTGAAGGAAGAGGCTCGAGCACATTCTCATCTTGACACAAAGGTACACCGCCTGTGTATGCGGATAATTGTTCCTGAAAATCCTTAAGGGTAATCCCAAACTGAGAGAGCCGGTCAATATCAGGCATGAAAACGAGAGAAGAGCCATCTGCAACAAGTCCGTTCTCGATATCCACAACACCATCAACCCGTTTCATCAACTGTTCCACTTTGGCTGCATTTTGTTGTAATATCTTATAATTATCACCGAAGATCTTCACTTCTATCGGTTGTGGAGTACTCATAAGGTCGCCCAATAAATCAGCTATACGCTGACCAAATTCTACGGTCAGCACAGGCATCTTTTCTGAGATTTTCTTACGGAGCTGACTGATAACTTCCGGAGTGGTGAGTTTGCGGTTTTTCTTGAGCTGGATAAGATAGTCGCCATAATTAGATGGAATTGTGCCGAACGCCATATCTAATGCAGTACGACGCGAGTAGGTCTCTACATTGGGATTTGCCATTATGATCTTTTCCATCTGACGGCACATACGGTCAGTCTCTTCAATATCTGTCCCTGATGGTGAATGGTAGTCGAGTACAACGGTACCCTCGTCAAGGTCGGGCAGGAATCCTGTCTGCATCTGTGTGGAAGCCAAATAACCTCCAGCTATCAACAAGATAACAAACAGAACAGCTGTCCACGGTTTGCGATAGAGCCAGGTAAGCCAAGCTACCTTATTGACAGCAGCCGTCTCAATCTCTTTGTCGCTATGCAGAATCTTGTCCATCGTCCTCGGCCTTAAACGTTTCTTATAGCCAATCATCAGATGTAGCACCGGCAATAGCAACCATGTCACAAGGAATGATGCCACCATCGTTATCTGCATGGTATCAGACAATTCTTTGAAGAAACTACCGGCCAGTCCACTCATAAGTCGGAACGGGAAATGAATAACTATCGTTGACAGTGACGAAGCAATCATTGCGGGGAAGAGGTTTTTAATGCCCTGTTTTACCGCAAAATATTTATCTATATCGGGGCTTTCTTCGTGTTCTCGATAAATTTGTTCGATAATGACTATCGCATCATCTATTATTAGTCCCACGGACGCCGCTATTGCCCCAAGCGACATGATGTTTATGGTTATTCCGGCAAGATAAATGAAGAGTACACTCAATGCCAACGTGACAGGTATGGTCAGTATGACCACAAGACTGGCCCGCCACGTCCTCAGGAAAAGTATTATGACGATGATGGCAAGGAATAACCCTTCGTAAATGGTATTTATCACGCTGTGAATACTGTTGCCCACAAATGCACTCTGGTTATAATAGGGTTTCAGTTCATAACCGGCAGGCAGCAACGAGTGAGCCTCTTTGGCTTTAGTCTCAACATCCTTTGCGAAATCAAGAAGATTAACTCCCGGCTGTTTCACCAGATCGATCAGAACGGCATCATTGCCATTCGCATTTATTTTAAGAAATTCCTCTTGTTCCTGTACCTCCACGTGAGCCACATCACAGAGTCGTACCTTACGCACTCCATCATTGCGGATAACGGTATTGGACAACTCATCGATGGTGTTGATTCTGGTATCGGTGAGCGACAGATAGAGTCGGTTGTATGCCCCTACATTGCCGTTTTCCATCACAAAGTTAGTTCCGTTGAGGGCTTCCTTTATCTTTGACGGAGTGATACCCATGGCGGTCATTTTAGTTACATTGGGAATCACAACAAACTCTTTAGCCCTTCCACCATGCACCACGACATTACTCACGCCGTTGACTCGTGAGAACACCGGTCTGACTATAAGATTAGCAACATCGCGTAACTCTATCTTGCTATGCGTTTTACTCTCAAGTGTAAAACCATAGACAGGATACACCGACTGGTTCATTGCCTCGGTGGATATGATCGTACCCGGAGGCAGGAAGCCTTTTATCTCGTTAATGCGGCTTTCGAGTTGAGTCTTCAGCGCATAGATATCAGTTCCCCATTTGAAATAGACATCAATATCACTACTGCCACGTCCGGTATAACTCTTGACGACCGTGACACCCGAAACTTTCTTAACTGCACTTTCCAAAGGCTTGGTGACAGTGATCATCATTCGGTCAATCGGCTGTTGCCCGGCATCGGCAATCACGGTGATCCTTGGGAATAAAACCTCAGGAAACAGATTCGTCTGCATCTGCATGTAACAATATATGCCCGCCATCACGATAAGCAGGCTTACAAACATGATTGGCTTGCTATAAATCTGATGAAAACATTTCTTCTGTATCGGATTCATCTTCAGGCTATTTTACGATTTTCACTTTGTCGCCGTCCTGTAATTGATAACTACCTGTAGTTATTATTCTGTCGGCAGGCGAAAGATGTGGAGAGAGTATCTCTGTTTCGGCTTTGTTACTGTTGCCTATGGTGACAGGTATCTTCTTTGCCGTACCACTGTCTGATACTGCCATTATCCAAAACGAGGTCATGTTGTCATCGCTCTGCATGGCGGATTTCGGTAATAACTGAGTATGATGTCTGTTGGATGAAACGGGGAGCAGTGCTTTTGCACGTAATCCTTCGGGCAGAAATGGCGATTTTGCACGGGCAGGAATCTGCTGTACCTGAGCATTAACATCCATCGTGGCTAGTGGTGTTGACAGTACAGAAGAAAACTTCCGACCGTCAGGCAGCGATATAAGACAAATAGTGCCAGGACGGGCATATTTCATATCTTCGGTAGGCACATCCACTTCAAACACCATGCTGTTCGTATTGGCGATAGAGCATAAGGTAGAGCCTTCGGTTACGTATCCTCCGGTCTGCTGCAAGACTTCAGTAACCACACCTGCCGTGCTGGCCTTGATATAGTTTATTCCCATATTTTTAGCCATCACATCTCCGCCAAGAGCTTGACGCTCCTTGCTTTCCAATCGGTAGAGTATCTGTCCACGGTGCACCATTGAACCAGGTTGCACATAACATGCTGTAATGAACGATGCAACAGGGGCTGTCACCACATTCTTTTTCAGGAATGCAGTCACTGCCGTCAATTCTATCTGCTTGTCAATATGTCCGTATGACATATTAATCACCGAAACATCTGTCACATGGGTTTGTTCTTGTTCATCGTCCTGCTGTGTCTTTCCACCGCAACTCATCATAAGAATTGTCGAAAGAGTCAATATTACTATATTTTTCATACCTGTTTGTTGATCCTTACATTTTTTTATTATTGCATCTTTACCAGTTGTAATAGTTGTAGGCGTTGACAGCCAACTGGCGGTTTGCCTCAACGGTCATCTTCTGTTGTCGTACAGAGATAATATTTTTCAACGTGGTGATATATTCGAACACCGACATCTGTCCTGCTCTGATTTCTTTTTGGCAGATATCCAGCAGTCGCCCATATTCGATAATCTGTGAATCGAGAATATGAACGCGCATATCGTAATCATTTAAGGCCTCCGAACACTGGTTGCGGTGAATCTCATTCTGAGTGACAAGATTGTTTTTGTATATGGATATCGATGATAAAGTGGCGGCAGTTTCGTGCTGTTTTATCTTTTTCAGTTTACCGTCAGAAATCAACATCGAGAATGTCAGTCCCGCACTCAGACCGAAGTTCTTATACATAGAACTGTAATTCGTGGTCTGCAAACCGAAGTTGGTAAACAGATTCAGTTGTGGCCTGTATTTCGTCTCATACATCTTCTGCGACGCAATGGCATTGACGCTATCGAGATTATATTTGGTCAAAAACTGTGACTCCCGAACTTCGATACTTTTTGTGATCATTGTTTTCTCAATATCCGTGATTGCAGTATCACGTATGCAGCATAACGCATTGATCTCCATTAGATGATTGCGGTAAGACTGCACACACGAAGCCTTCGTCTCATTATTAACCTTCTGTTCAATGATGATCATCTCAATGTCCGACTGCTTTGCCTGTCCCGCATAAGCCAGACGGGTGATAAAATCGGCTTGAATGGCAAGAATTCGAGAAATGCTGTCGGCAAAGTCCATCTGGTCTCTGTCGAGCATGCAGAGTATATATTGGTCAATGACGTTTCGCTCGATATCATGACTATTCAATCGGATATTATTTTTGAGCATCTCCCGCTGCACATTTATCTGCGACTCCGCCACCTGATACACGCTTTTGCCTAGCAGTGGTTTTGTCCATGTAACACCGCACTGCAGGCTACCATTGCTCACGCCAAGATCGTAACCGTAATAGTTATTGACCGACTGTGCGTTCCATGTAAAAGAGGTTTTCCCGTTATTTGTTTCGATAATAGGTACAAACAGGTAATTGCCCGTGAGTAGTGTCTGCGCATGGGTATACACATTCATAAGATACGACTTTTCTTCATCCAAAATTGTCGTTTGGTTATGTTCATCCATCAGCAATGGACCGTTCTGCAAGGCTTTACTGACGTAATAACCAAGAGAGCGCCTTGCGGTCTGTGCCTGCAATGAAACGCACATAATAGTAAACCCAACAATAAAAAACAAATATCTTCTCATCTTATTTTTTTGCAAAGGTAGATGACAAATTTGAAGACATTTTGAATTTTTATTGTCTTGTCTATAATTTAACGTTGTTTCAAATGCCTATCATCAGAAAAAGAATCCGCTATCACTCGATAAATCATTGCAGCAGTCATTTTGGGGTCGTTTTTCTTCTCTCGTAAAAGAAAGAAACAGGTATCTCTACCCTGTTCATTCTTTGTCATCATATTAACGTGTAATAGCCGAAAAACTATCAATGCGAGCCATGTTGATATGATCGTAAATAGTAACCGCATAGCAATTCAATGACTTTTTATCCCGGTGCATTTATATTTTCTTATCGTACAAAAAGACAATACTTCGGTAAGAAATTAATTAACTATCTCAAGATCAATGGAGTATATTAACAATACTTAGTATAAAAGATTTTGACTGGATACGCTATAACATGGAACTGATGAATACGCTTTTTGACAGAAATTATCGGAGGCAATAGCCATTGTGATGGGGCCACGGCGGTAGACAGACTCTTATCCTATGACATAGATGCCATCTTCGCATTTACCGACACACTGGCAATAGGTGCCATGAACAGGTTGAAATCAGTAGGGCGACGCATACCTGAAGATGTAGCTGTGGCTGGTTTCTCCGGAACAGAGCTGAGCACGATAGTGAGCCCGCAACTGACAACTGTGGAACCACAGCAATTCGAGATGGGGCAGAAAGCGGCACGCTTGGTTATCGACCATATTGAACATTATTCAGAAGAAGCGGAGAAGATTATCGTGGACGCCAGCATAATATATAGAAACTCCACTGAAGACGCCTAGACAAAAAACATCACCACCACTTGCGCGATGACCACCCTAAGAAACATTCCCAACGGATATACTGTGGCGTAGCTCACGGCGGGAGAATCGCCCTTGATGGTATCATTGGCATAATTAAGCGCCATAGGGTTAGCCATCGAACCGCACAGAATTCCACAAATGGAACCGAAATCAAACTTCTTTGTCCGCAGGGCAATTATGCCCGTGATGAGCACTGGTATTACTGTAAGCAGAAATCCCAGTCCTACCCATAGCAAGCCTTCGGGTCGCACTACGGTGTCGAAGAATTGTCCGCCTGCTCCTAATCCGAGGCATGCCAGATATATTGCAAGCCCCATCTGACGGAGCATGAGCGATGCAGAGCGGGTGGTATAGGATATGAAATGGGCGCGGGGGCCAAGCGAACCGACAAGTATTCCAACAACAATCGGACCGCCGGCGATGCCAAGACGCACCGGAGCTGACATTCCCGGCAGACTAATGGGTATCAATCCTACTATTAATCCGATGAGCACACCAAGGAATATAGCGCCGAGATTTGGCTCGTTAAGCGTTCGTACGGCGTTGCCAAGGAAATTTTCCACATTGTTCACCGCCTCATGCTCGCCCACAACAGTCACACGGTCGCCATATTGCAGACGCAAATCGTTCGTGGCAAGCAGTTTTATATCGCCCCTTATCACACGACTGACGTTTACGCCATAAGTGTTGCGCAATTGCAGACTGCCCAGTTTTTTGCCATTCAGCACAGGCTTTGTCATCACTATTACGCGCGATTCCACATTTGAATCTATATGGTTCCAGTCCACTTTCTCGCTGTTCCAGTCTTTTGTCACCTTCTCACCGAAGAGCAATTCCATTTCCGGAAGTTCGTCATCAGTAATCACCATCAGCACGTTGTCATTGATATGCAGTTGGGTGGAAGATACCGGCACAATCACTTTATTGTTGCGCCACACACGCGAGATGATGAATCTTAGTCGGGTCATCTGTGAAATCTGCCCTATGGTCTTGCCGGCAAGTGCAGGATTTATCACAACGAACTGTCCCACGTAGGTGTGGTCGTCATCAGCCCCGGAATGCACTACAAGGTCGGCAGGCTTCACAAAGAACTTGCGTAGGAATACCATCGCGAAAATCACACCCACCACTCCTAGCGGATAGGTCACGGCACATCCCAGGGTGGCGCCATTTGTAGGCTCGCCCATTTGTACCAATGCCTGCTGTGCAGCACCCAGCGCCGGCGTGTTAGTGGTGGCTCCGCAGAGAATGCCAATCATGCTTGGTAGAGGTATGGATGTGTATTTGCATAATAATAGTGCCATCACCGTGCCCAGCAATATCACGGCAAGGCTCCATAGATTGAGTGCGATGCCCTCATGGCGCAACGAACCGAAGAAATTGGGCCCTACATATAGACCCAATGTATATACGAAGAGTGTGAGTCCGAATGTCTCTGCATAGGAGAGCATCCGGGCATCAGCTTGCAGCCCGAAGTGGCCTGCAATAATACCAATAAAGAAAACGAAAGCGACACCTAGCGATATGCCGAATATCCGCACTTTGCCCAAAGCGAGTCCAAGTGAGCAAATCAGTGACAACACTACAACAGTCTGTGTCGCCGTTTGTGTTGTGAACAAACTGTTTAACCAGTCCATAGCAATTAATTTCTAATTCATTCTCTGTGTGTAAAGATAGCGCAAATCGAAGACAATAGAAATGGAATTCATTCTTTTTTGTTGTTGATGTCGCCTAACTTGACAAATTCTTTGGCAAAGGTACTGCAAATTAAGATATGGACAAAATAAAAATGCGAGATATTTTCATTCTCGATTATTTAACTACTTCCTTCCATTATCCGGGATGGGTATTCTTTTTGATCTTATCGATATGGCTTCCGATTTCTTTTCCACGAATACATTTTATCCCATTCATTCTCTTTATTCTAATTTTCATTTTGAGAAAGCAAGCAAAAACAAAACAAAATGTTATTTTCATAAATTAGTTGTAATTGTCGTTTATGGATTTATACTAAGGCTTTCTCTCCAAGTGACTGGGGTAAAACCATCGAATTGGAATTGTTACTCTAAAAACATGTCGGAGAAGTGTTCTTTCATCGTGTATAAATTTGATACGTACTGTCGACTTGTCCTTGTTCATACTGCATGGATACCAGACTTCGCTCTTGTGGGTTGTGAGCCTCCGCCGCAGGGCATCCCCTCGGTGTCTTTCCTGGTTTTGTAAACTATTATTCACCGAAAAGTGTTACACTTACAATTTGAATCTAGCTTTGAAAATTCTCAAAATGGAAGTTCTCAAACCGGAAAGGTAACATAAAACCGAGGAAAATATCTTTCCATTTTGCTGTTTACATCATTTTGGGTGGTCACTAACCGTTACCAGTGTTGCAACTAACCGTTAGTTGAAGTGCTGCTAACGGTTAATTGAGTGCCCAAAGGGCGTCATTTACAACGTTTTTTATTGTCGTATTTTTGCTATATGACACCAATCCTCTGATTATCAACATATTGCCAAATCGCTCTATTTTCGCGTATTTCGAACCAGATATTTTCTTGTTGTGAATAAGCCCTGTTTTTTGGGATGTGTTGTAAAATATTTTTTTGATATAATTGGGTAAAAATAGTGATTCTGAGATGATAACACAAAAGAGAGTGGAGAGGCCCGTAAGTAGCGGATCTTATTCATCCGGTTCTGTAATTACCGGCGTCCGAATTGATCCATGGAAAAACTGATTCCTGGTATGGGATGTGGGAATGTGGCATAAATTACACAAAAAAACTTGCATGGCTGGAGTAAATAATCTATATTTGCAGAGCCGCGACGGTTTAGACCGCATGCTTTTCTCTGAAATTTTTCTGAGCATCGAGCTTTGCATATCTTGCCCCGACAAGAGAACGCTCGGGCATGCCCGTATAACTTTTGGCAAATAGCAACAAATGGTAAGCCTTGTCTATAGACGGGAGGTATTATAGACTACAGGCCTGAATATTTGAGAAAAGCTCTACCGAATATTAATGAATTGAAGAAACTATTATAATCATGCATATCGCCATTATCGGAGCAGGAGCAGCAGGATGCTTCGCTGCCATCAGCCTGAAGCGTTTCAATCCTGGTGCTGAGGTCACTGTCTACGAGAGTGGCAACCGGCCGCTGGCAAAGGTTGCCATTACTGGCGGCGGACGCTGCAATCTGACAAACTCTTTCGGTGATGTGAAGAGCATCGCCGCTGTGTATCCGCGTGGTGAACGGTTGATGAAACGCTTGTTGCAGGAATTCAGCCACAGTGACGCGTACGAGTGGTTTGAGCGTGAGGGCGTGAAGTTGGTGACGCAAGCGGATAACTGTGTGTTCCCGCAATCTCAAAACGCCATGGAGATTGTAGACACGCTAACGCGGTTGATGACTCGGCATGGTGTGAACGTCAAGACTCGTCATCGGGTGAAAGAGGTTGAGAAATATCTATCCGGCGCTTGTTCGCCGGAACTGGACGGAAACGGATTCCGCATCAGTTTCAATGATGATAATATAGCTTCTGTACATGCCGACAAAGTTATTGTGACTACGGGAGGCAGTCCGCGACGTAGTGGACTGGGCATGCTGGGGAGGATGAGCTTGGATATTGTGGAGCCGGTGCCGTCGCTTTTTGGGCTGACAGTGCCCAATCATCCCATCACAGAACTTACCGGTACGGTAGTGGAGGACGTTGTGGTGAGTTTGGTTGGTACCAAGCATCGTGCATCGGGGGCGTTGCTGATCACCCATTGGGGCATGAGCGGGCCCGCAATACTGAGACTTTCATCATATGCTGCACGTACATTGCATCAAAGCGATTACAAGACCAACATTGCTGTGAATTGGTTTGGTGATCAAAACGAGGCAGAGGTGACGGGGCGAATCTCCGCTATAGCCATGGAGAACCCGCAAAAGATGATAGCTTCGTCGTATCCACGGCATCTGAACTCACGTCTGTGGCGCAACATATTGGAACAGAGCGGTATCAATCCCGAACAGCGTTGGGCGGAACTGAGTCGGAAAAGCTATAATCGGTTGGTGAGCACGTTGACCAACAGCCAATACCTTGTTGGTGGAAAAAACCGTTTCAAGGAAGAGTTTGTAACATGTGGTGGTGTAGCGTTGGGCAATGTAGACCCGCGCACATTGGAGTGCCGTACATGCCCCGGACTGTATTTTGCCGGAGAGGTACTGGATGTGGATGCCGTGACCGGCGGGTTCAACTTGCAGGCTGCATGGACAATGGGATACGTGGCTGCCAAGGCTGCGGCCGTGGATTAGCAAGGTTTTTGGGCAGAAAAAATAAAGGCGGCAAGTAACAAAAACCCCGCAAAGACCTGGAGTCTTTGCGGGGCATATTTTATAGTTATGGTGATTAGCACACTTGACTGCCCGGTTTTACTTCACGCTGAGTGGTTGTCACAGCCAGATTGCCATCGAAGTTCTCGGCAGAGAGTATCATACCCTGGCTCTCTATGCCCATCAACATGCGGGGAGCTAGGTTGGCGATGAAACAAACGTCCTTGCCGATAAGTTCTTCGGGCTCATAAAACTTGGCGATACCCGATACGATGGTGCGGTCGTTGCCACTGCCGTCATCGATGGTGAATTTCAACAGCTTATTTGCCTTTTTTACCTTTTCACAGTTCTTGATACGACCCACACGAATGTCGAGTTTTTCAAAATCAGTGTAGTCAATTGCCGGTTTGATTTCCTTTGCCACATAGCTGGCAGCAGCGTTGGCCTTCTTCGTGTCTTCCAGCTTCTGCAGTTGTCTTTCAATAACCTCATCCTCAAGCTTCTCGAAGAGCAGTGCAGGCTCTGCCAATTGATGGCCGGCTTTCATAATGTCTGTGTCGCCAAGCTGGTTCCAGTCGAAGCTGTCGAGATTGAGCATGCCGCGCAACTTTTCGCTGCTGAATGGCAGGAACGGTTCGAACGCGATGGCAAGGTTTGCCACGAGCTGAAGACTGATGTTCAGAGTGGTCTCCACGCGCTTCGGATCTGTCTTCCATACTTTCCACGGTTCGCACTCGGTGATGTATCTATTGCCTATGCGGGCAAGATTCATCGCCTCTTTCTGAGCATCGCGAAATTTGAATATATTGAGCAATGACTCTACTTTTTCTTTCACATCTTTGAACTCCTCAAGAGTCTGGCGGTCTACATCCGTGAGTTCGCCACATGCTGGGACAATGCCGTTCCAATATTTCTTGGTGAGTTGCAGCGCACGGTTCACAAAGTTGCCATACACAGCCACCAACTCGTTGTTGTTGCGTTCCTGGAAGTCTTTCCACGTGAAGTTGTTATCTTTGGTCTCAGGTGCATTGGCCGTGAGTACATAGCGCAGCACGTCCTGCTTTCCGGGCATGTCTACGAGATACTCATGCAACCAAACAGCCCAGTTGCGGGATGTAGATATCTTGTTGTCTTCCAGATTCAGGAACTCGTTTGCCGGTACATTTTCTGGCAGTATGTATTCGCCGTGAGCCTTGAGCATCACTGGGAATACAATACAGTGGAACACGATGTTGTCCTTGCCGATGAAGTGAACCAGACGGGTGTCGGAGTCTTTCCACCACTTCTCCCATGAGCCCCACTGTTCGGGATGGCTGTCGCAAAGTTCTTTGGTGTTTGATATATACCCTATTGGCGCGTCAAACCACACGTAGAGCACTTTGCCGTCGGCTCCTTCTACGGGTACGGGTATTCCCCAGTCCAGGTCGCGGGTCATGGCACGTGGCTGCAAATCCATGTCGAGCCAGCTTTTGCACTGTCCGTAAACATTCGGGCGCCATTCCTTGTGGCCTTCGAGAATCCAATCTTTCAGCCAGTCCTGATACTTGTCCAGTGGCAGATACCAGTTCTTTGTCTCTTTCATCACCGGCTTTGAACCGCTGATGGTCGACTTTGGATTAATCAGTTCCGTCGGATCCAGCTCGCTTCCGCAGCTCTCGCACTGGTCGCCGTAAGCACCTTCGTGATGGCAGTGAGGGCATTCTCCAGTGATATATCTGTCGGCGAGGAATGTCTTTGCTTCCTCGTCATAATATTGCATGCTGGTTTTCTCGACGAGTTTGCCTTCGTCATAGAGTTTCTTAAAGAAGTCGGAAGCCAGTTTGTTGTGGGTTTTACTGGTAGTACGGCTGTATATGTCGAATGAAATGCCGAAATCCTCGAAACTTTTCTTTATCATTGAGTGGTAACGGTCCACGATGTGCTGTGGCGTCACACCTTCTTTCTTGGCGCGGATGGTGATAGGCACACCGTGCTCATCAGAGCCGCCGATGAATATGACGTCCTGTTTTTTCAGTCGGAGATAGCGCACGTAGATGTCGGCCGGCACGTACACACCGGCCAGGTGGCCGATATGCACACCGCCATTGGCATATGGCAGTGCGGCTGTCACGGTGGTCCGCTTATATTTATTTTCTTCCATATTAGTAATGTGATTTTGAATTTGGATGCAAAATTACACAAATTAATTGAATTTCCGATAATTAATGATGTTATATTTGCTTATTGCAGGGTGTCTGTGCCATCTCCTTTATCAGGCTGAATAATTTGTGTTATACCTTTCTGGTGCCGATAAATGTATTATAAATACCACATGGAGAGGAGACTGATTCATGTATGGCCGAAGAAAAGCGGTTTGCGCATTTTGCTATCGTAGTATAAGCCTGTAGGCTATCCCCACAGTTGGTTTTATATTTTTTATAAATTAATATCCCCGGTCATATATAATCTGGCGTTACCGCCAATAATACATCTGTCGCCCTGATATTCGCAGACGAGTTGTCCTCCGCGTTTTGAGAGTTGGCGCGCGATAAACGTTGTCTTGCTTAGTTTCTCTGACCATAAGGGCAATAACGATGTGTGAGAGGACCCGGTAACAGGATCTTCCGGTATACCCGATTGTGGTGCAAAGAATCTGGATACGAAATCTACCTGATCACCTTTGGCTGTGACCACAAGTCCTCTTGTCTTCAGTTTGGATATCTCGTTCAGGTCAGGTTGCAGATTTTTCAATTCGGATTCATGTTCTATGACTGTTATGTAATCCATCTTCCCCTTATATGTCTCTACCGGTTTTATGCCTATGCACTTTTCAATCTCTGTGTTTTGTTCTTCAGGGAGCAACTCCAGTTGGTCGGTCGGAAAATCCATCATCAGTAGGTCATCCTTTCTTCTCACGGTCAATAATCCGCTCTTTTGGGAATGGAATCTAATAGAGGATTCCTTGTAGCCAAGAAGATTAAATAAGACAAAGGCTGATGCCAGAGTGGCGTGACCGCATAAATCCACTTCAACGGCCGGGGTAAACCATCTTATCTCATAATCTTTTCCACGAGGCACAACGAAAGCGGTTTCCGCCAAATTGTTTTCACTGCCGATACATTGCATGAGTTTTTCGTCTATCGGGGAATTCAACACGCATACTGCGGCAGGGTTTCCCGAAAACAATGTGTCCGTGAAAGCATCTACCTGGTATAATTTTATTCTGTCCATAACTATTTGATGATATTTAAGATGTCAGAAGGTTTTTTCAGTTCGTATTTGCAGGGTATTTCCTTTTTGCCATTGCTCCAAGTGGCCAGTGCGAAATCTACCTTGGCGTTGGTTGCGCATAGGCTGTCATAGGCGGCATCTCCTATATACAGCGTGTCTGATGGTGCAGCTCCGGTTTTTTCAAAGTAGGCGAGTATCGGGTCGGCCGAGGGTTTCGGATTGGTCGTGTCTGTCACGCAGATGGCAATATCAAAGAGGTGAAAAATCCGGCATAAAGCATCATCGTTGTTTAATTCATCCCGTGTTCGTGAAGTGATAAGTCCCAGGTTGAATTGTTCAAATTTAAGATTCCTAACTACTTCATCGATACCTTCAAACAAAGTTATCTCGCTTCTATGCTCCTGAAAATGCTTGCTCCATAGGTCAAACGCTTCTTCCGGATTGTCAACTCCCAGTCTTTGCATGGTGGTAACACCGGGTATTCCTAAAACAAAATTTAGTTCATCTTTCTCAAAATGCTTGCCAAGCAATTCTTCAATGGTCTGTTGCCATGTGTTTATTACTGCGCTTTCATTGTTGACCAATGTGCCGTCGATATCAAATAATATATGCTTGTATTTCATGCCATGTATTCCTTTATATATTATACTTTCATTATTATTAACTGGTTGCCAGGCAGTGGTGTTAAGGGTAATGTTTGTTGATAACCGTTGTTGAGATAGTATCAGACCGTGTGCAAGCGGATGTAGACGGGAGATGTTGTGCTCTTTTACAATCCACGCTCGGCCCAGTCGCCACGGTCTAGATTACGGTACGAAATGGCTTCGGCAAGATGCTCGGTAAGAACGTTCTCGCTTGCGGCAAGGTCTGCGATGGTGCGGGCAACCTTTAATATGCGGTTGTAGGCACGGGCAGAAAGGCTCAGTCTCTCCATTGCCATACGCAGCATACTGATTCCTGCTTCATCCGGTTCGGCATACTGATGAATCATACGCTCACTCATCTGTGCATTGCAATGCACGCCATGGCGATCATTGAAACGCTCCTCCTGAATGTGCCGGGCATTGATAACCCGCTCTCTGATGGCATGACTCGGCTCACCCTGCGCGGTCTTAGATATATCCCTGAAAGGCACAGGGGTGATTTCTATTTGCAAGTCGATGCGGTCGAGCAGGGGGCCACTTATTTTGTTCATATACCGCTGTATCTGTCCTGGCGTGCAGACACAGTTGTGAGTGGGGTCGCCATAATATCCGCAAGGACACGGGTTCATGCTCGCAATAAACATGAATGAGCATGGAAACTCTATTGTATACTTGGCGCGGGAGATGGTTATCTTGCGGTCTTCGAGCGGCTGGCGGAGAACTTCAAGAGTACTCTTGTTGAATTCCGGAAGTTCATCGGCAAACAACACTCCATTATGGGCAAGCGAGATCTCGCCCGGTTGTGGATTTGTTCCACCGCCGACAAGGGCGACTTCTGAAATTGTGTGATGCGGAGCACGGAACGGACGCTGTGATATTAGCGACATGTTGCGGCCCAGTTTCCCGGCAACGCTGTGTATCTGAGTGGTTTCCAAACTCTCGGCAAGCGAAAGTGGCGGGAGGATGGACGGTAAACGCTTTGCCATCATTGACTTGCCGGACCCTGGCGGACCTATCATTATAAGATTATGACCGCCTGCCGCTGCCACTTCCAGAGCGCGTTTCACATTTTCCTGACCACGTACATCCGCGAAATCAAGATCAAACTTATACTGCAGGTCATAAAACTCTTTGCGTGTGTCAATAACTGTCGGCTCGTATGCCTGCATGCCGGTGAGAAACTTTATTACGTCAAGCATGGTGTCCATGCCATAGACATCAAGATTGTTCACTACGGCAGCCTCACGTACATTCTGTGTTGGCACGATGAGTCCCTTGAAATGTTCGGCACGGGCCCGTATGGCGATAGGCAGAGCTCCTTTCACAGGCTGCAATTTCCCGTCAAGGCTAAGTTCGCCCACTATCATGTACTCGTCCAGATGTTCCGATTCAATGCTTGAGTTAGCTGCAAGAATGGCTATAGCCAAAGGCAAGTCGAAACCGCTGCCCTCTTTGCGAAGATCGGCGGGCGCCATGTTGACGGTTATATCAGCCACGGGAAAACGATATCCATTGTATTGCATGGCAGCCGCAATACGATCACGTCCCTCTCGCACTGCCTCGTCGCCAAGACCTGTGAAATGATAAAGAACACCCTTGTTGAGGCTCACCTCTATTGTTACGGTATTTACATCAAGCCCATTAACGGCAGCGCAATATGTTTTTACAAGCATATCAGATTATTAATTTTAAATGCAAAAGGATGGGCACAACAGCCCATCCTATATTATCAAATCATTGATTTCAATTTGTTCTTCAACTCTTCGGAGGTCAGATCCCGCGCTATGATGCGACCGTTTTGCAAAATAATATTGTCGGGGACAGAATATAACCCCAGAGATTGCAATATCGGACTCTCCAACATCTGCTCATCACATACATTGGGCCAAGATATTGAATCACGCGATATTGTCTCGCGGCACTCCTTCTTGCTGGCGTCGACACAAATGCTCATCAGTTTTAATTTGCCGTGAGAAGCCCTCTGCAAGAACTTGAGCTGTCGCTGAACGTCCATGCTCTCATAGCTCCATGATGCCCACACACTGATGACCGCTAACTGAGCACCACTAATAGAACTGGCAGAGACATTCTCCCCCTTTATTCCAAAACTAGAGAATGATGGCAGAGAATTGCCAACTGTAACTTTTCTCATCGGTTTCACCTGCTGATACATTCTGGTGAGAAAACCGTTGCGTGTCTGTTTTTTCATCATCAATTCCATAAGCGGGACTGCCTGTATGTAATCAGGTGTTGAACCCAATACGAGATATTTTCTCACCAAATAGACTCCGACAGGGGATTCCGGATGATCCTTGATAAACTGGACTGCGTATTTCTTCATCTCCGGTGGGGATGCGCTGACAATCTGCTTGCGGAAACTGTTCATCTGCTCATTATCCCGGGTTCCGGTGACCTCAAGTTCCTTAAGGTGCGATGCATCGGCTTTGATATTAACAGTCTTCCCAGGCTGGGCAAATATAGGTTGTTCTGAGAAGTTGGGGAATACCAGCATCAAGATGGCTTCCCTTTCACACGGCATTTCATAAGCGAACCGACCGCCATCCACCTTGATAGTGTCGATACCATTGGCGCCATTTTCAAGATTATATACATAAAACTCACCCTGGTTTAGGTTGAGCAGTCGACCTTCGATCTTGAAATGATCGCTGTCGACTCCGCACGATGCCAAAACCAGGGTGAGAAGTATGAAATATGTTATTTTCTTCATTGCTTATTTAAGATGGACAATTCCAGATCTTTTGCCGCATAGCCGGCAAGTGACGGATCTTTCTTTACAGCTTCCTTCAGATAAGAGTCGGCAGCATACTTGTTGCCTTGACGCGCACTGAGGATAGCGTGCAGATAACTTGTCATGGCATCAGCATTTTTAATGTTATCCAGCGTGGCCTTTGCAGAAGCATAATCCTTATTCAGAATCTGTGCTAACGCGGCACTGTTGTCGGTTGATTTAGAAAGCTCGTCCTGTGCATGTGAATAGTTGCCTTTGGCAATGTTCAGATTGCCAAGCACTTTGCTGAATCCGTTTGCGTCGATGGCTTCAGCAAGATAGTTCTCGGCTTCTGTCAGATCGCCTTTCTTCAGCGCGATAAGGGCCAGATTGGCATTAGCCTCGGGAGCCTTTTCGTTCTTGCTCAGGCTTTGAGCGATATATCTCTTGGCAGTAGCCTCGTCGCCTTCGTTGAACGCAAGTGCTGCAAGGTTGTTGTATGCGCGATAATCTTTGTCATAATACTCGGCGGCTTTATTGTATATCTCCTGCTTCTTTGCTGCATCATTTTCCAGACTTGCAGCATAAAGCATTTCCTCCACTCCGAGTTTTGTAGGGTCGGAAGCATATTGTGCCTTAATCTGATCATCGCTGCGACCAACAGTCTCATAGTTGATAATGAGGCGTGAACGGCGCAACTCGGGCAGAATACCATCAGCCAATTCACGGAATCCCTCGCTCATGTTGCGTATTTGCTCTTCACGCTGCTGTGGGTCTTTGTACATGGATAGCACACGCAGGATAACATCCTTGTCCTGTATTTTGGATGCCAGAACGAGTTTTTGGAATCCATCCCAGTCCTGAGCAGTATAGTGAGCGTCAATGTCTGTGCTTACCTTGGACTGTTTCAGCTGCTGCTTAACATAACTTTCAGAAACATCCTGACGCTTGCTGGCCAGTTTGTCATTGAACGAGAAACCGCCTTCCGGTGAGGCATAAGCCTGTACCTCTACATTCTTTATGTTCAAGCCTGTACGGTCTGCATTGATTTTCTTAAGCATCTGCACGAACTCATGTATGGAATTGTTTTTCAATTCATTACTACGCAGGTTTGCCTGATTTATGAGGAATCTGACATTGGCTTCTTGTTTTTGGGCGTTTACACGCTGAAAAGAGTCTAGAGCTATGCAAGCACCGCCATTCATCAATGTCTTCTTGTAGAGTTCGGATGTCGCGATGACGCCGTCGGCCACCTTTACGGCAGGGATGTTGACTTTCTTTTTCCCGATGAATGCATTGAAAGTGACATATAAATCGCTTTTCTGCATCTCCGGTTCATAACCAAACGATGTCTTCATCGTGTAATGGCCACCCATGCGATAAGACACAGTCTGGCTGTTTCCAAAGACATTCTCACCTTGGAATGTGGCACCGGAACCTTTCTTAACCAATCCGTTACTGTAACGTAACTCCGGAATGACGGTCACAGTAGCTTTTTTCTTCATATACTTCTCAGGGAAAGTTCCATTAATAGTTGCCGGAACTTGTCCTCCCTGTGTTTCAAGCGGGTTTGGGGTAACCGTAAAATTGTCAGAAGACAACGCACCCAGTTTGGAACAAGATGACAGAATTAATAGCGAACATGCTGATAAAGAGATAAAGATTTTCTTTTTCATAACGTAAAAAAATTTAGGAAGTGCCGCGAGCGGGACTCGAACCCGCACAGCCATCACTGGCCAAGGGATTTTAAGTCCCTCGTGTCTACCAATTCCACCATTGCGGCATGGGATTTGATAAAGGTATAGAGCGGAAAACGGGACTCGGACCCGCGACCCCGACCTTGGCAAGGTCGTGCTCTACCAACTGAGCTATTTCCGCATTTTGCGAGTGCAAAGATAGTGCTTAATATTTGAACGGCAAAAGTATTTAGCACAATTTAAGATATTAGTTTACTATCAGCACTCCCAGAGCGCCGGTGGTTGCTGCATGATAGCGGATCAGTTTGTTGCCGGTATCTCCTTTGATGATATTTCCACCCGTATTCATGTTGTATTCACGCCCGCATGTTTTACAAGTGGCGATGCCGTTGCTGCTCATCGTGAGTGAATAATTTCTTACAGGTATGGCATCGTGGGAGAAACAGTTTGGACATTGGTTGTCGTAGGCGTAAAACACAGCGGGATTGTCCAGATTGCCAAATCCCACAATAATCCCATTGTTATATCCTAGTAATGAGCTGCGCTTCAGGTCGACAGCATTGGCGATACTTTTACTGGATGCGCCCTGATTGTTATTAAATGAGAAATATGTGACACCGGCCGATGTTGTCTTTGTGATATGACAGAAAATGCCAGGCGAGTTAGTGCTCATTGCGCTGGACAATGTCACATCTTGATGTGTGGAGTTTTCGAAAATGAAATAAGTGACTCCAACCGTGTATTCATTCTGCGTGTCGCCACATGAACACAGCATCAGCAAAACAAGCGTGGATATGAGCCCGATTCTTTTTGTCATTTCAACAACTCGCTTTCTGCCTTTTCCATACGTTCGAAGTGGAATTCAGACAGTGTCTGTTCCATGAGAGCCTGAATTTTGTCGTTGCAGAGATTCCCGATACTACCTTCATGGGTGTGATGGATATCCTTATTTGGAACGAAATTGCCGGCCTCTATGTCGAGTCCCACTTTCTTGTATGCATCACGGAACGGCATCCCGTTTGCGGCCAATCTGTTCACTTCCTCTACGGAGAACATCGGGTCGTACATCTTATTGTCTAGTATATGTCCGTTTACTTCCATCTTATTGATGATGTATGCAGTCATCTGCAGACAGTCTTTCAATTCTCCGAAAGCAGGAAGGAACACCTCTTTGATAATCTGCAGGTCACGGAAATATCCTACCGGCAGATTATTCATCATCAGCATCACCTGTTGTGGCAAACTCTGAATCTTGTTGCTCTTGGCGCGAATAAGTTCGAAAACATCAGGATTTTTTTTGTGCGGCATTATGCTGCTTCCGGTGGTGCACTCCTTGGGGAGTTTGACGAACGAAAAATTCTGGCTGTTGAAAAGGCAGGCGTCGAAAGCCATCTTTGCGATGGTTCCTGCCACGGTAGCCATGGAAAACGCCACATTGCGTTCCATTTTTCCACGTCCCATCTGCGCATATACCACGTTGTAATCCATCGAGTCGAAACCAAGGAGCTTTGTGGTGAGAGTGCGGTCGAGTGGGAACGAGCTGCCATAACCGGCAGCCGAACCCAAGGGGTTGCGGTTGGTCATGCGGTAGGCGGCCTGCAAGAACAGCATGTCATCGGCCAGTGACTCTGCATAGGCACCAAACCATAGTCCGAATGAACTTGGCATGGCTATCTGCAAGTGGGTGTAACCGGGCATCAGCACATCTTTGTACTGATCGCTCTTCTGTATCAGTTCGTCAAAGAGAATCTTAACGGCATCCACAATCTCCTTCAACTCGTGGCGAGTGTATAGCTTGAGGTCTACCAGCACCTGATCATTGCGTGACCGTCCGCTGTGTATCTTCTTGCCCATATCACCCAATTTGCGGGTCAACATCAATTCAACTTGGGAATGAACATCCTCTACGCCATCCTCGATGACAAACTCATCGCGCTCGCAAGTGGTATGGATGTTTTTCAGTTCGGTCAACAGTTGGCGCAGTTCGTCAGCTTCGAGAAGCCCTATTGTCTCAAGCATGATAATGTGAGCCATGGAACCGAGCACATCATATTTGGCCAGATAGAGATCCATCTCGCGATCACGGCCCACAGTGAAGCGCTCAATCTCCTTGTTTACCTCAAAATTCTTTTCCCAAAGTTTGTTTGCCATATCTTCTTTTCTCTTTATTCGTATGTTATCATCTGTAGCGCGTCTGCAATCTTTTCAATGCCTTCTTTCAATGGCTTCTGTACCATACCCTTTATAAAAGGGTTTAGTTCTGCTACAATAGTGAGCTTCATCTTGCATGAAGTCTCGGTCACAGGCAACAGCTGTATCCAGAAGTTGAACGGTACGGGCGACTGTACGGTCTCGAACTTGATGTTCTTGGGCTCTTCTCTCTCCACCACGTGGAGTTTGATTTGGCCTACGGGCGCAACGCTTATTGATACGGAATCCTTGTCGAACGTGAAATCCTTCACCTTATCGGCTGGTATGCGGTCTTTTACTTTCTCCAGATTTTCCAGATTGCTCAGACCATCATATACAGATTTCTGGGAATAATGGATTTCCCTGACAGTACTCTCAAATTTGCTACTCATATTGTTCGAGTTGTTAAGTGTGGGGTTATGAGTTTTTAAGTTTGCTGTTTTTAATTTTGTGAGTCCCGGCCCACATACATTAATCACAAAGACAAACTAACTTAATAATATAAATTATTTATTCTTTCCAGTGAGCGGGGTTTTTGCGCCAATCGTGCAACATCTCCACATCATCATCGGAGATATATCCTGTCTCCAAAGCCTCTGCCACCACGTGTTCATAATCGGTCAGCGTGACAAGATTTACATCAGCCTCCTTGAACGCTTTCTTTGCGACAGCGAATCCGTAAGAGTAAGAGGCCACCATGCCTATAACCTCACAGCCATCCTTGCGGATAGCTTCCACCGCTTTCAATGAGCTGCCACCTGTGGAGATGAGATCCTCTACAACGACAACTTTCATTCCCGGTTTCAGCTCACCCTCGATAAGGTTTTCCAGTCCATGATCCTTTGGCTTGCTACGAACATATACAAACGGAAGGTTAAGCGCATCGGCAACGAGTGCGCCTTGTGGAATGGCTCCCGTGGCAACACCGGCGATGGCCTCTGCTCCGGGAAACTGCTCAAGTATTACATGTACTATTTCGAGTTTGACGTAATTACGTAGTTCGGGGTAAGACAGTGTCTTACGATTGTCACAATAGAATGGCGACTTCCATCCTGATGCCCAGGTGAAGGGATTGTTTGGTTGCAATTTAATTGCTTTGATTTTCAATAACTTAGATGCGAAAGCTTTCTTTAATGCGTCCATTTTCTTTTTTTGAAGTTAAATGTTATTTAGTTTGCAAAGGTACTCTAAATATTACATATATGCAAAATAAAAAAGTTTTTATGTGTTAACTCTTTGTAAACGCGAGAGATAGTACACTTATTTTTACATCGCCTGCCATTGCCAATTGCTTGCCACAAGCACAGATGGTGGCACCTGTGGTCACCACGTCGTCTATTATCAATATATGCTTGCTGTGGATGGTACCTGTATCCAATAGATCGAAGACCCCTTCCACATTGTCTGCACGTTCCCAGTGGCCTTTGCGTGTCTGGCTGGCGATAAAGGAATTTCGGCGCACTACGCGATCGTTAATAGGAATCCCGGTCACGTCGCTCACTCCACGGGCTATCTCTACGCTCTGGTTATATCCACGTTCACGCTCACGCTTGCGTGCCAAAGGCACCGGCACAATGATATCGATGTTGTCAAAGAAACCTTTTGGCAAAAACTCATTTGCCAAAATCCGCCCCATCTCAACAGCGATATCCGGGCGATGACAATATTTTAGTTTAAAAATGATGTTGCTCGATGCCGACCCTGACTTATAAAAGAACAATGCCGCGCACCGTTCGATGGGTATGCGGTGCCAGAAATACCGTGCCATCTCGTTGTCCAAAGGATTGTCTGCATACTCTGTACGTGGCATTCTCAAATTACACACGGTGCAAATGATTCTTTCATTCACATCGAGCCTGTCGCCACATGAGACACATGCACGTGGCGAAACCGTGTCCAACAGTCTGTCCCAGAAACTAATCATCCGCTATGCTGTCTGCATCGTCAATACACTGCCTGATAATGTTTATCTCGAAACCGCGGCCCAGGGCAAACCTTATCAACTTCATGTTACTCTCGTATTCGTTTTCGGCCTTTACTGATTTGCGTTTGTTCCTGATGAGCGGGCGCAATATCGCGATATAATCTTCATCGGGAACGGCATCCAATACAGTGGAGGAAATATCCTGACTGACATGTTTCATATACAATGCCTGCTCTATTTTGCGACGTCCCCACTTGTCGTATTTTATCTTGTCGCTGACAAAGAAATGGCAGAACCGTTTGTCGTCAACGTATTTTTCTCGTATCAGGTATTCCATTATACGGGCTTGCACATCATCAGCCAAACCCCATTTCCGCATTTTGTCAAGTATCTCGCCCGTACAATGCTCACTTTGGGAACACTGTGACGTGAGTTTGAAAAGCGCCTGTTGCTCTGTTATCTCCTTCATGGTTTTGTGGATTTTGTAAACCGTTGTTTGCCAAACTGGTCTTCACGGATTTCTGTCTGATTGAATCCAAGCCCGGCAAGCATTTCCAGCATTTGCTCTGCATAGATGGGATTTATCTCGAAAAACAGTGATCCCCCATGTCTCAAAGCATTGACTGCATACTCTGCAATAGCCCGGTAAAATCTCAAAGGGTCTTCATCAGGCACAAAAAGTGCCACGTCCGGTTCGTAATCGAGCACGTTTCTTGCCATCGTCTCACGTTCCTGCTCGCAGATATACGGTGGATTCGACACGATCACGTCCCATTTCTCATTATCCAATGGCGGGTCCAGAGCGTCCTGTTTCACTACGTTCACCTTAGCGTTCATTGTCATGGCATTGCCGGCTGTCACCCTTGTGGCTATGGGGGATATGTCCCAAGCCGTGACATTAGCTTGCGGCATGTCGAGGGCGAGGGTCACCGAGATGCACCCCGAACCGCAACCAACATCAAGAATGTCTGCAATGTGATTATTGTCAGATACTATCCATCGGCATAGCTCCTCCGTTTCCGGCCGTGGTATGAGCACCCCCGGCTCCATGTGAAAAGTGCGTCCGCAAAAGTCGGAAGCGCCAAGAATATATTGCACGGGCTCTGCTTGTTCCAACCGGGTGACAATTTTTTGCAGTGAAACGGTGTCTTCTTCAGATAATTGTGTAACTTTGCCACAGATAATATCCGTCATCGACATATCAAACCGCACATCGAGCACCATGCGGGCAATGGCTTTCGCCTCGCTCTCATCGTAGATTGATGTCAGTCTTTGCCAGAGTTCGTTGTATGTCATGATTGTGGTCGCACTGGGCGATGGTGCCTATTATGCAATGCAAAGGTAATAAAATTATGATTACGAACCAAGAAGCGATTGATGAAAAATACATGCACCGCTGTATTCAGTTGGCACGCAATGGTATGCGTAACGCCAAACCAAATCCGATGGTGGGCGCGGTGATAGTCTGTGAGGGCAGAATTATCGGCGAGGGTTATCATGTGCGCTGCGGTGAGGGACATGCCGAAGTGAACGCATTCGCGTCTGTTGTCATGCAGGATGGAGCACTGCTCAGCAAGTCTACACTCTATGTGAGTCTGGAACCGTGTTCGCACTATGGCCGCACTCCGCCATGTGCCGACCTGATTGTCAGCAAGGGCGTGCCACGAGTGGTGATTGGTTGTATAGATCCGTTTTCCAAAGTGCAAGGGCGAGGAATAAAAAAATTGAAGGATGCGGGCATAGATGTGACTGTAGGTGTGCTGGAACATGAATGTATGCGGCTCAACAAGCGTTTCATGACTTTTAACACGGAGCACCGTCCCTACATTATATTAAAGTGGTGTCAAACAGCCAACGGTTTTCTTGATGACAATTTTCATCAGAAGGCAATCTCCACACCGTTCACCAGAATGCTTTCCCATAAGTTGCGGGCCGAAAATGATGCCATCCTTGTGGGCCGTGTCACAGATGAACGTGACCATCCGCAGCTTAACACCCGTGACTGGGCGGGTTGCAATCCGCTACGTCTTGTGCTCAGTCACAAAACGTCCGTCACCCAAATCCTTTCTGAACTTTATTCCCGTAACGTCCAGTCGTTGATCGTTGAGGGTGGCACCATGACCCACAACTCATTTATCGAAGCCGGATTGTGGGACGAAATTCGTGTGGAGACGGCCCCCGTTACCGTCACCGGTGGCACTCCTGCACCCGCCATTCCTGCTAACGTACGGGTGATCTGTGACGCATGGTATGACGGAAACGTGATTGTTACTTATGAGAAGAGTTAATCGGGCTCATAAGTAAAGTCAAACGTCATCTTACAGTGACTTTCATACAGAAGTAGAGCCAAACACTTGTAAACAAGGTTAACTACTCATGTGATTTTCTACTTGCAAAAGTTTAGTATTGAGTCCACTTTAAAAAGTCGGACACCTTATTGTTAATACTTGTTTATCATTCTC
>OBMA010000064.1_pt1 | contig 44502 bp, 39 predicted proteins | sample 1539141 | NCBI WGS metagenome assembly OBMA01 (sample SAMEA3991484, study PRJEB22521) | metagenome | biome: anthropogenic terrestrial biome; feature: sewage plant; material: raw primary sludge | place: Sweden | collected 2012-09-26
ATCGACGCCGCTCTGGCCCACGACGCGGTGCTGGTGTTCTTCCGATCGGAGACTGATCGATATCTATCACCTTGTCGAGTTGCCCGATACCATCTATCCCCGCACATTTTCCCGAAATCGTATGTGCCCTGTTAAGTTTTCTCGCAAGGGTCTTATATAATATCTCATTTACAAGTGAACTCTTTCCTGATCCAGAGACACCTGTAACACATGCAAATATGCCAAGCGGAATCTTTACATCGATATTTTTCAGGTTATGCTCCTGTGCGCCTCGTACTGTAAGGAATCCGGTTGGCTTTCGTCTCTTTGACGGAACATCTATCATCTTCTTACCTGAAAGGTACTGACCCGTTATTGACTCAGGCACTTTCATTATCTCGTCAGCTGTTCCCTGCGCGACTAATTCGCCACCGTGAGATCCCGCTCCCGGTCCAATGTCAATTATCTGATCCGCAGCTCGCATTGTCTCTTCGTCATGCTCAACAACAATAACTGTATTTCCAAGATCACGCAGATGTTTCAGCGTGCCCAAAAGCTTACCGTTGTCTCTTTGATGAAGACCTATGCTTGGTTCATCAAGAATATAGCATACACCTACAAGACCTGATCCTATCTGCGTCGCAAGTCTTATCCTCTGTGCTTCGCCACCTGAAAGTGATGATGTTGCACGGGAAAGTGTAAGGTAATCGAGACCTACATCTATCAGGAAACCTACTCTTGAACTGATTTCCTTCAGTATGAGCCGGCCTATCAGCATCTGCTGTTCGCTCAGTTTGAGATTTTCAAGAAATTCGCTAAGTCTCCCAATTGAAAGTGATGTGACTTCATATATATTTTTATCACCAACGGTAACAGCAAGTGCTTCTTTCTTCAGTCTCATGCCGCCGCATTCTGAACACGGTGTGATTCTCATGAATGTCTCGTATTCCTGTTTTGAAGAATCAGAAGCCGTCTCACGATAACGTCTCTCTACATTCTTTACAAGTCCTTCGAACGCAACCGGATAGATACCCGATCCTCGTTGACCTGTATAGTGGACTTTTACCTCATGCCCGTCAGTTCCGCTTATAAGAATATGCTTTATCTTATCCGGATACTTTTCGAACGGAGTATCCAAACTAAACCCATACTCATCAGCTAGTGCAAGAAGGAGCGCATTTGTAAAGCTTCCCGGATTCTGGCATGACTGCCACCCCATAACAGTGATAGCACCTTGATTGATTGAAAGGCTCTTATCCGGGATCATAAGATCTACATCAAATTCCATCTTATAGCCAAGACCGGCACATACCGGGCATGCGCCAAATGGATTATTAAACGAAAAGCTTCTTGGTTCTATCTCTCCTATGCTTATTCCGCAATCCGGACATGCAAAATCCTGACTGAATGTTAATGGTTCTCCATCCACGACATCAACTGTGAGCTGACCCTGTGCAATCTTAAGTACGTTCTCTATCGAATCTGTCAGTCTGCGCTGTATTCCGTCATGGACTATTAGTCTGTCAACCACTATCTCCACTGTATGTTTTATATTCTTGTCAAGTTCTATGTCTTCACTTAGCTCATACATATTCCCATCGATACGTACACGCGCGTATCCGGATTTCAGTGCATGATCGAGTACCTTCTCATGCCGTCCTTTTCTTCCCTGAACGACAGGCGCAAGAAGCATTATCTTTGTTTCTTCCGGCAGTTTCATTATTCGATCTGTCATCTGGTCTACCGTCTGCTTTTGTATGACACGTCCGCAGTTCGGGCAGTGTGCTATTCCTATTCTTGCATACAGCAAACGAAAATAGTCATATATCTCCGTTACAGTACCAACTGTAGAACGTGGATTCCTGTTCGTTGATTTCTGATCTATAGAAATTGCCGGCGGCAACCCATCAATCTTATCAACATCCGGTTTATCCATCTGTCCCAGAAACATACGCGCATATGATGACAGGGATTCCATATATCGCCTCTGCCCTTCAGCATATATCGTATCGAATGCCAGCGATGATTTTCCCGATCCCGAGAGACCGGTCATCACAACAAGTTCGTTTCTTGGAATATCGACGCTCAGATTTTTGAGATTATGTTCCTTGGCTCCGCGTATTCTGATATATTCCTGCGGACGCATTTTCACATATCCGCTTTCTTCAGACTTCTTTATTTCCTCTGTGCTGTCTTTTTTTGTTATTTTCTCTGCCATCTCTATCATCTCTCTTAATACTTTATATTTCTCTGTGGCGCCGGTCACCAATATATACCATTACCTTATGAGTCCTGATTTTATTTCAACCGTTTCCTGACATCGAGCATCTGATCGCGCAGTTCTGCGGCGGATTCAAAGTCGAGATCAACTGCCGCTTTTCTCATCTTCTTCTCAAGATCATCTGCAAGCTTTTTGAGTTCCTTATCACTCATAGATTCCGGATCTTTATCTAGCAGGTCATTCTTTTGAGTTACTTCCTTAGATATCGCGATAAGATCTCGAACCGCTTTCTTGATCGTCTGCGGTGTTATCCCATGTTCATCGTTATATTTCTGTTGGATCTTTCTTCTTCGGTCTGTTTCTGATATCGCATTTTTCATCGAATCTGTCATGTTATCCGCATACATGATCACATGACCTTCTGAATTTCGCGAAGCTCTTCCTATCGTCTGAATAAGTGATGTCTCAGAACGCAGGAAACCTTCCTTGTCGGCATCAAGTATAACCACAAGCGATATCTCGGGTATATCCAGACCTTCTCTAAGCAGATTGATCCCGACCAGCACATCAAATACGTCGAGACGCATGTCCCTGATTATCTTTGCGCGTTCTAGCGTATCAATATCCGAATGAAGATATCTTACTCTTACACCTACATCCCTCAGATAGTCTGTAAGATCCTCTGCCATCTTCTTTGTCAATGTCGTAACAAGGATCTTATTATGCTTCGATGTTTCTTTTTTGATCTCTGATAGCAGATCATCTATCTGCCCCTCTACCGGTCTTACATCAACCTCCGGGTCAAGAAGTCCTGTAGGTCTTATGACCTGCTCCGCGCGCAGAAGTTCATGCTCACTTTCATATTTCGACGGTGTCGCTGATACGAACATCATCTGATCAATATGTCTTTCGAACTCTTCAAAGGCGAGCGGTCTGTTATCAAGTGCGGACGGAAGCCTGAAACCATAATCAACGAGTGTCTTTTTTCTGGATCTGTCTCCGTGATACATCGCCCCAATCTGTGGAATCGACATATGTGATTCATCTACTATTATCAGAAAATCATCCGGAAAGAAATCAAGCAGCGTGAATGGTGGAGTCCCCGGCTTTAATCCATTCAGATGCCTGGAGTAATTCTCTATTCCTGAGCAGAATCCCGTCTCACGTAACATCTCGATATCAAAGCTTGTACGTTCCTGTATACGCTGTGCTTCAAGCAGCTTGTCACAGCTCTTAAAATACCTCACGCGTTCTGTCATCTCATTCTTTATGTTATCGCATGCTGCAGCTATCTTATCCGGAGAAACGACGTAATGTGATGCCGGAAATATCGACACATGTTCAAGTGCCGAATGAACCTTTCCCGTAACATGATCGACCTCTGATATCCTGTCGATCTCATCTCCGAAGAATTCGACCCTGATAAGGAAATCTCCGCCCTCTGCCGGATATATCTCGAGCACGTCGCCATGTACCCTGAAGCATCCGCGATCAAGTTCAAGTTCATTCCTGTCATACTGCATATCGATGAGTGATCTTATAATTTCATCGCGGTCTTTCTTCATACCGGGTCTTAGTGATACCGTCATACCCGCATACTCGTCAGGACTTCCCAGTCCATATATGCATGAGACACTTGACACTACCACTACATCTCGTCTTTCGGTGAGTGATGCTGTCGCAGACAGTCTCAGCTTGTCTATCTCATCATTGATCGCAGAATCCTTGGCAATATATGTATCCGAAGATGGTACATATGCTTCTGGCTGATAATAGTCGTAGTATGAAACAAAATATTCGACTGCGTTCTCTGGAAAGAACTGCTTAAATTCGCCATATAATTGTCCTGCAAGCGTCTTATTATGTGAAATGACAAGTGTTGGCTTATTAAGTGCCTGGATCACATTTGCCATTGTAAAAGTCTTCCCCGAACCTGTTACACCTTTAAGGGTCTCAAATTGATTTCCCTTACGAAAGCCATCAACTATCTTTTTGATTGCCTCCGGCTGATCGCCTGTCGGTTCATACGGCGCAGTAAGTTTAAAATGATCCATTATCATGCCTTTCCGGAAAATAAAAGAGCTGTGATGCCGATCCGCTACGCGGTCATTATATCACAGCTCTATATATCATGCAAACATTTGTTCTGTTTTATTTCATCTTGCTCTTTACGATCTCTACTGCCTTGTCAAGCTGATTGTCTGACTTGTCCTTGTAGTATGCGTCCGAATCAAACTCACACTTTACATCCGGAGTGATTCCGGTTCCCTGAATATTTACTCCGCTTGGCGTGTAATACGCGCTGATCGTCAATTTAACGGCCGTTCCATCCGACAGGTCTATCACATTTTGCACGATTCCCTTGCCATACGTCTGAGTTCCGACTATCGTTCCGATCTTGTCATCCTTTATAGCTCCTGTAAGTATCTCCGATGAGCTGGCTGTATATCCATTTACAAGAACAACAAGCGGAATCTTTATCTCATTTTCGCCATCACATGTATACACATTCTTTTTATTTGCTTTATCTATCGTATATACGACTGTTCCTTTTGGAAGGAATTCACGTCCGATATTGACCGCCACGTCAACATTGCCTCCCGGATTACTCCTGAGATCAAGTATCAGTCCTTTGGCTCCCTGACCTTTGATCGTCGCATACGCTTCTGTAAACTGGTCAAGTGTGACAGTATCAAATTCTGTTATCTGAATATATCCGATGTTATCATCGAGCATCTTCCCTTTAACGGTGGGTGTATCGATCTTTGCCCGCTTTACTGTCTTTTCGATGTAATCTGATGAACCATCGCGATACAATTTGAGTTTTACTGAAGTTCCTTCCGGACCTTTTACAAGACTGACAACATCTTCCAGTTCCAACCCCTGAACATCTTTGTCATCTATCGAAATGATGATATCGCCTTCATGAAGGTCTGCCTCTTCTGCCGGTGTTCCTTCAATAGTGCCGCTGATCATCGGACTTCCAGTGTTCTCATCCATGGAAAGATATGCTCCGATTCCATAATAGATACCCTGAGTATCTTCTTCAAATTCCTTTATGTCATCCTTCGAATAATATACAGAATACGGATCTCCGAGGGATTCCATAAGTCCATAACAAAGACCATCCTCCATCTTCTCTTCAGATGCCGTCTTATCTTTATCGTATTGGTAATAATATGTATTTATTATATTCTCGAGAGTTTTTATCTTTTCTTCAGAACGGCTGTTAATGACTGAAGATACCTGTCCATTAGCTGCCGCGATTCTCTTCCCTGCAGTTACACATCCTGCTATAGCAGCTGCAAGTATAAGACCACATACCATGCCTATCACAAATCCGGGGCGATGCTTTTTAGGCTCACCATTCATATGTGCCGCATCATTGCTTCCTTTTACAGGTTCTGCCGGAATTCCTTCCGGCTGATATCCGTTAAATCTGTCGTCTTCTGTATCAGTATTTGCCGGCTCTATATTTTCTGAATTCATATTTTCTGGATTCATATTTTCTGAATTCATATTTTCTGAATTTGTATTTTCTGATTCCTGATCCAAGTTGTATACCTCTTTCCGAAACACCTATGTTCCTTGATTTTAATCATATCATGATGTTGGTGTCAAAAGCAGCAATTGTGCTATGATGCTGCGAATTGCATCACTTAAGATAATTCCACGGGCTTGTATATGATCCGTTCAGTCTTACACTGAAATGAAGATGGCACCCGGTCGAGCGTCCCGTGCTTCCTACTGCCGCAATCTTCTGACCTTTTGTGACTGACTGACCTGTTGACACATACAGTGCAGATGCATGCATATATATCGTATATAATCCGCTTCCATGATCGATCATTATATAATTGCCCATAGTAGGGCTATATCCTGCGCCGACAACATCTCCGTCGTATGCGGCAAGTATCGGAGATCCGCCCGGAGCTGCCATATCCACTCCATTATGGAACTGCTTGATTCCAAGGATAGGATGTATTCTCTCTCCATAATCATCTGATATCCTTGTATATGACGGGCACGGCCAAGTAAACATTCCACCGTTATACTGCCTTGCATTATCCTGCGCAAGCTTTGCTTTCTCTTCCGCGACAGCTTTCTCCATTGCCTGTATCTCAGAATTTTCAGCTGCAATCGATGCCTCATATTCCTTGATCGCTGCTTCCTTATCTGTGATATCTGCTGTCATATCCCCGACCTGTGCCTGTTTCTCATTCATCAGGTCATTCATATTTGCCTGCTCTGTCTCAGCAGCTTTCTTGGCTTCGTCGATTACGTTCTTTTCTTCTTTAAGCTCATCGCGGCATTTTTCAACATATGTCGTCTGCTCAGCGTATTCTTGTAATTTATTTCTATCATATGCTGAAAGCTTTTCAATATAATCCGCCTTATTCAGCACATCACCAAAGCTGGCTGAAGATGTCAGCACATCCAAATAAGTACTATTTCCCTTTTCATACATGAAGCGTATACGTTTCTTCATGTCTTCGTACTGTTTTTTCTGTACTGCCTCAGCTTCTTTAAGATCTGTCTCAGACTGTTCTATCGCTTTTTCTTTTTCGGAAATAAGATCATTATATTTACTGATCTTATCCTGCATCTCATCCAGATTTGAATCGAGTTTTGTGATATAAGCATTAAGGTCATCGCGGGATGACTCAAGCTGCTTCTTAAGTGCCTTAACATCAGTCAGACCAGACTGCAGAGATTTCACCTGATTCTTTGCATCACTTATCTGTGATTCCTTTTGTTTTATCGAATCATTTGTCAGCTCAGCACTTACTCCGAGAGGTACAGATGCCGACATGATCACGGAACAAAGAACTATGCACAATAATTGTTTCCGTTTTCTGCCGAATCTCATTGATCACTAAACCCTCAAATGCTTATGGACTGTTACAAAACTTCCGATAAAACCTATTCCGATACCTGTAAGAAGTGATACGGGTACCAAAATATCCATTACCTGACTGATACTCAGGAACTGCAGAAGTTTTGACAAAGTCGCAAACCTATCTGTCATATACCTGATCGCAAGTCCGTATAGATAATAGATCTCGACAAGCGGGATCGCTGCACCTATAAGACCGATAAGCATACCTTCTACAACAAACGGTGATCTCACAAAAAAGTCTGTGGCACCGATATATTTCATTATATTGATCTCTTCAGATCTGACTGAGATTCCGACATTTACCGTATTGCTTATAAGGAAAATCGAAACCGCCAGCAGTATCACTATGATTCCTATTGAAACATATGCCACAAGTGCATTGACACCTGTAAGCGTAGTTGCTGTCATTTCCGACTGATTAACCTGACGCACGCCTTGTATCGATTCAAGATATGTTACAAGTTTGCCCTGTTGTGACACATCCTTCATGTATATCTGAAGACTTGAATCTCCTTCTAGCGGATTCTCAGTAAAACCATCCTGATACTCTCCGAGATATTCGCTCTTAAAGCCTTCCCATGCTTCTTCATCAGATACAAAGACGACCTTATCAACTTCCGGTTCACTTGTGATCTTGTTCCCGATGTCCTTGATCTGATCATCAGTAACGCCTTCATTAAAGAAAACTGTAACGGATACTCCCTTTTCGGCAGTCTTTATCATGTACTGGAAATTCGCGATCAGTGAATAAAATATACCGAAAAGAAACAGGCATGATGCTATCGTAGCTATGGAAGCCAATGTAAACGATTTATTTCTGAATGCATTTTTGAATCCTTGACGGATTGTGTAAAAGAATGAACTAATCCTCATCTATGTACTCTCCGTTCTCCTCATCGTACAGTATCACGCCTTTCTTAAGGGTGACAACTCGTTTCTGCATCGCATTTACGATATCCTTGTTATGCGTTACAACTATTACTGTCGTGCCTTGCTCGTTTATCTTCTCAAGCAATTTCATTATCTCCCAGGAATACCTTGGGTCAAGATTGCCCGTCGGTTCATCTGCCAATAATATGTCCGGTTTATTGATGATCGCTCTCGCCAGAGCTACACGCTGCTGTTCGCCCCCGGACAGCTCTTTGGGATTCTGCTTATATTTTCCTGCAAGTCCAACTGTTGCAAGAACGCTTGGAACATTTCTCCGTATCTCTTTGCGAGGTGTCTGCACGATATACTGAGCAAATGCAACATTCTCATAAACGTTTCGGTCTTCAAGAAGTCGGAAATCCTGAAACACTATACCGATATTCCTTCTAAACTTCGGTATCATCCTGTGTTTTATCCTGTTAAGATCATACCCCATCACAGTGACTTCTCCCTCGGTCGGCACAAGTTCGCGCATAAGGAGCTTTATCAGCGTCGATTTTCCTGATCCGCTGTCTCCGACGACAAATACGAATTCGCCCTTGTTGATATGAAGAGACACGTTACTGAGAGCAGTCTGAACCGATCCGCTTGACTGATATGACTTGCTCACGTTCTTAAGCGTGATTATCTCGTCACCATTCTGAATCGATTTTCCACGACGATGTTTTCTTTTAACTGAATCTGATGGCATTTACACACTCCTGTAATAATATTTACTGTCTGTTGCATTATCAGTAATCAAATTTTTCCATATACTTCATATACTTCACAACCATGAGTGCAATCTTGAATGTGATCGCATCATCAAATACCCGCAGGTCAAGTCCCGTACTCTTCTGAAGCTTATCAAGTCTGTACACAAGCGTATTTCTATGGATGAAGAGCTGTCTTGATGTCTCGGATACATTCAAGCTGTTTTCGAAGAATTTGTTGATCGTGGTGAGTGTTTCCTCATCAAATTCATCCGGGCTCTTACTTTTGAATATCTCCTTGATAAACATCTTGCATAGCGGTATTGGAAGCTGATAGATAAGACGACCGATTCCCAAAGCACTGTACGCGATCACATTTCTTTCATCAAAGAATATCTTGCCCACATCAAGTGCCATCTTTGCTTCTTTATATGATCTGCTTACCTCTTTTATCTCATTTACTACAGTTCCATAAGCCACACGGACATCATGCATACCCTCATTTTTCAGGTTTTCGACTATCTCGTGTGCAGCATCGCTAAGTTCCCTATAGCAATCGCTTTCTTCAAGTTCTTTAACTACGATCACGTTATTCTCATCAACAGCTGTCGCGAAATCGCTGCTTCCGCTGCCAAGGAACGCCCTGACAATCTCAAGAACATTACTGTCCTTGATCGCTGCTGTCTCAATTATCATGACGACACGTTTCGCATCTGTCTGAATATGCAGCTTCTTAGCACGACTGTAAATGTCGACCAAAAGAAGATTATCAAGAAGCAGGTTCTTAATGAAATTATCCTTATCAAATCTCTCTTTATACGCCACCAGAAGATTCTGTATCTGAAAAGCAGCCATCTTACCGATCATGTATACATCTTCGCCTACACCACCCGTTATAAGGATATATTCAAGCTGCTGCTCATCATATATCTTGAAATACTGATATCCCTGAATCTCCTGTGAATCCGCCGGCGAAGACGCGAACTCTTCTGCAGCTCTTCCGCAATTTTCCATTCCATCGATAGTAGTCGATACGACTTTTCCATCCGAGTCCATTACGCACAGATCTACACGTGCTATCGACTTCAGCCCGTCTATCGTATTCTGTAAAATCTGATTTGAAATCATTTAACCCCTCTCCTTTATACATTATAGACAAAAAGAAGCCCCCGCAACATTTTTGTCACATTTTCACATATGCTTTATATTCTAATATAAAATAACGGAAAAATCCATAGCTTACGATTGTTTTTTTGTGTATTTTTATTGTTTTCCCTTTTGTGAAGAATGTACAAAAAAGCACCCGACTCTCAATAGCACAAGTCAGGTGTCCTTCTGTCCATTTTTTTTGTTGCTGTATCTATGTACTTTTTTTGAAAAAAATACTTTTTTGAATCTGCTTCTGATTCCCGGAAACAGCCTGTTATCTTTAATGATTATCTGCATATCCGATGGCATCCCAAGCCATATTGCAGCATTGACCATATTGTCAGACTCTTGAAGCCACGTCAGCTGCTTCTCTATGTCCATTCTGGCAATCACTATCGACGGTGATACAGAATTGATCTCATTGATACTAGACTTTATCTCTTCAGTCTCAGTTCCGGCCAGTGCTGATCCCGCTACCATGATCCCTGGCTGCATCTGTCTAAGTGTTGCCCTGAGATACTCAATCTCTTCATCGTTGTCAGAAAGGAGAAATACTGACTTGTGATCATGTTCCACGATATGGAGCAGGTCACGCAGAAATTCGCGGTTTTCGACCTCCCTATACCTGCCGCCGCCTGACACGCCTGCCGCTTCCAGTATATCAAGACTTGCCCATTGGATCAGACCAACGGACTCTATCCATTTCCTTAGTGTTTCATCTTTCCCGGCTTTAGTAAGTATCGCATGATCCGCGTACAATACAACATCGAGAATACCATTGTCGAGAAACTGTCTTGCCATATCTACCGATTCTCTCTTGGTATGATCATTCAGTTCCAATCCTAAGATATTGACTTTCTGCATACCGTAAGCCTTTCCGAATCTTTGATAATGATGCGATCTTTAACACTATATGTAAGTATGTAAATGATGTATTCTACAGCATCATAACAATAGACAGTATATCAAAACGATGATATAATAACAATATACGTAGCAAAGGAGGTGCATATCATGGATATAGCAGGTCTCTCAACTCAGATGTCTTCAAATCGAATGAACAACGAGGTCGGAGTCGCGATGTTAAGCAAGACTCTCGATCAGAACCAGAATGCCGGGAATGCATTAGTAAGTATGATAGACAGTGCCTCTATGGAACGTGCAGTCAATCCTGCCGTTGGCAGCAACTTTGACATTCGTTGCTGATATAATTACTATGCAATTATCTGCAGCAGACATATATATATAACACATATGACAACTGAGATGACCAGCGGGACAGACACGAGATGTGCCTGTCCTTTTATATTGCCCTTTATCGAAACCGCTAGCATCGGTTCTCTATTTTCATTTTTCGCAATGCGTACAAGGACACAGCCCGCCAGTGCAGTCGATATTAGCGCCAAAACCATATAGACTGCTATCATGATCATCATATCATCATTCGATGCGATGCTGCTTGTAAATACATCAGGCATCATGCTGTCAGCTACATACATTAGTATGACCTCTGACGAATTAAACACAACATGGAATAATACAGAACTCCATATGCTCCCTGTTGCATCAACGAGAAGCGCAAGTCCGATCCCTATAACAAATGCATATGCTGACTGATTGAGATTCAGATGCATCAGTCCGAAAAGAAGTGCAGACAAGATTACCGGCCATATTCCCGCCTGTGTTCGTCTGTATGAATGAAAGATGATTCCTCTGAAAACAAATTCCTCACAAACCGGAGCAAATACACCTATGAGAAGCAGCATAAGCGGAAATGGCACATTCAATATCTCCGGTGTCATCTCTGCTACAGTATTATCCGTATACAGCATCGTAACTGCATTTACAAGAGTAATGAGTGGTGAAAGCAACATCATGAACAGTACTATGAAAAACGCTGTTGAAACCTTGATCCTGTGAAATCCGATAATCCTGTTAATACCAGATTTACATGATACACAGTACGGAATCATAAAAAACAGAGTAGGAATCACGATTATCCCTTCGCTGACAAGCGAATTACTCACCATGCCAAGACTGTCTAAGACTCCTATCGCAAGCAATGCAAATATAGATATAAAATGAACTATTATTATCGTCAGAAAAAGCCTGTTAGCATTCTTAGCTTTCATTCACCCTCCTGATACAGGTATCTGTGATCTCCACTTTATGCTCTTTATAGAGGCGTCCGGCTGCGCGCTTGAACTGATTTTTGCTCATTCCTGTCTCTCTGCGGATAACTGCAGGATCTGCCTTATCAGAAAACGGGAGCACCCCTGCAAAACTTTCAATTATCTCAAGCAGTTTTGCTGCGTCATCGTCCATCTGAATATATGATTTCTCACGAACTGACAGATCGAGCTTCCCGTCTTCCTTAACATTGGTCACACGTGCCTGTACTGTGTCTCCTGTATGAAGTTCGCCATACATTTCTTTCCTTGGAATAAGCCCGGAATAGATATCATCTACTGCGACAAACGCGCCAAAATTATCACTTATTTCGTATAACGTTCCCGTTACAGCATCATCTTTTTTATATGGGCTGTCCGTGCGCAGACATTCATACACATTCATGGTAGCGCAAAGTCTGCCACTCTTGTCCACGTATACAGCAACCAGACATTCATCTCCCGGTTTTATTTTTCCTGTCTGCTCTTTGAATGGGAGCATCAGATCCTTTTCAAGCCCCCAGTCAAGAAATGCACCCGGCTTGGCGATCTCCTTGACCCGCATCCTTGCTATCTCTCCGGCTGCCGCTCTTGGACGGTTCGTCGTAGCTATCAAACGATCTTCTGAGTCACGGTAAATAAAAACTTCTATCTCGTCACCAAGCACAGTGCCTTCCGGAATCTGTTTCTTTGGCAGCAGTACCCGTTCTTCCGAATCGCTGTCATCTTCCGGATCCGCAAGATATATTCCGAATTCCACAGATTTTACTACCTTAAGTTTTTGTACTTTCCCGATTTCTATCATGTTTTCTTCCCTTTGTGGTAAGCCACATCATAACACAATTGCTGCTTTTGACGTCCTCATTCATTATATCATTTTGTGCGGAACTCAACTGTGCAAAATGAATCTCCATTATCTGCCTTGAGACAGATAGTATACTTGTCTTCTTCCGATGTAACCACAGGCATCATCACATCATCAAGTTTCGCTGACATCCGGTAATCCGCTCTCATCTGATACACCGTCTTATCCTTTGGTACAAAGTCAAGTGCCATCTTCACATACTGTCCGTTATTAACATGATCGTTTGTATCAAGATGATGCTGCTTTACGATTATCGGTTCCATAGTCGTTCCGCCTTCAGGTACTTTTATCTTCCGCGATTCACATTCCATCGGATATCTTTCGCATAACTTAAATTTATCAAGAATGTCCTGCGGGATTCGGGCAGGCATACCTTTTTTCATATCCATGAATACCCATATAGAATTTGCATATGAAAGAACTTCACCGTCCTCTGTTTCCATAAGAAAATTTCTGTATCCCAGGAAGCCTTTCCATTCATATGGAATCGTAGATGTCCTGATCTTCTCTCCCACTGAAGGATATCTGTTGATCACGACCTGCCACGATGAAAGCAGCCAGGCATACTGGAGGTTCATCATATACTCTATACCGATTCCAAGATCTTCTGTCTGAAATGTCGCCACATCCTGATAGTAATCGAGAAGCGATTCCATTGTAAGTTTTCTGTCAGTTCCAACTTCACTATATCTTATTCTTCCATCTGCAGTATACATAGCGTACTCCTTGTTATAAAAAAAGCTTCCCTAGAATTGTTCATTCCGGGAAGCTGTAACTGGGCTAGCAGGATTCGAACCTGCACAATGACGGAGTCAGAGTCCGTTGCCTTACCATTTGGCTATAGCCCATCAACAATTTTCGATTATACAGTATCGCGCCAGGTTTGGCAAGAAGTTTTTGCAATGCATATGCAAAAGTCCAAAAGTTGTCTAAAGTTATCCAATGCATACAGGGACGCATTAGATAACTTTAGCCACGCCTGATCAGATAATGAATCTACCGCGTTGTTCGCAATATCACACGTCAAACATCAGATCGCCATATGTGGGTATCGGCCATATCTTCTTATCGACCATCATCTCTAATTCATCTGCCGGCTTCCTGAGTTTTTCCATAGCAGTGTTGACTTTATCTTTGTAGTAAAATGCCTGTTTTCTCTGATCCTTTATCGAAGATGCTTTTTTCTCTTCAGTGCGAAGTTCTTTAAGAGACTTCTGCATACTCACAAGCCTTGTTGAGACTTCATGCAGCTGCTCTGATTCAACAGAAGCATCTCCGCCTGCTGCCTTTACTGAATTGACCGTATCGGCAAGCATCCTGCTGTATTTTATCACAGCCGGAATGATCTGTTTTCCAGCCATTTCTATCATCGTAAGAGCTTCGATATTGATGCTCTTCGCGTATGTCTCATAAATTATCTCCTGTCTCGACTCAAGTTCTTTTCTTGTAAATATGCCAAACTTCTCATACATTTTGACCGCCGCATCCGTGGTGAGTGCATCTGCCGCTTCTATGCTTGACCTTATGTTAGGAAGACCTCTTCTCTCCGCTTCCTTAACCCATGCATCAGAATACCCGTCGCCATTAAAGATTATCCTCTGATGTTCCGCGAGATTCTTTTTTATAAGATCATGTACGGCAAGTTCAAAATCATCTGCTTTTTCAAGTTCATCTGCCGCTTCGCAAAAAGCTTCTGCCACAATAGTATCAAGCGCGGTATTAGGGCTCGCCATTGAATCTGCTGATCCAACACTTCTAAACTCAAATCTGTTACCGGTAAATGCAAAAGGTGATGTCCTGTTGCGATCTGTCGCATCTTTTTCAAAATCAGGCAGCGTCTTCACACCTGTCATTAACATTCCGCCCTTTTTAACATTTCGTGCCGCACCGGTCTCGACAAGTTGCTTTACCACGTCCTCAAGCTGTTCGCCAAGGAATATCGACATGATCGCAGGCGGTGCCTCATTTGCCCCAAGTCTGTGGTCATTACCAACATCTGCCGCCGACTGTCTTAAGATGTCCGCATGCACATCTACTGCTTTGATTATGCATGAAAGTACAAGAAGGAACTGTATATTCTCATTTGGCGTGTCTCCGGGTTCAAGAAGATTCACACCGTTATCTGTATTGATCGACCAGTTATCATGTTTGCCCGAACCATTTACACCTGCATAAGGTTTTTCATTTAACAGACAATACAGATTGTGCTTATAAGCGACCCTCTTCATTGTCTCCATTACAAGCTGGTTATGATCTGAAGCGATATTTGCCGTCTCATATATAGGAGCAAGCTCATGCTGAGCAGGCGCGACTTCATTATGCTGTGTTTTAGCTGTAACTCCAAGCTTCCATAATTCCGTATTCAGATCTTTCATGAACACGCCTACACGCTCTTTGATAACACCGAAATAATGATCTTCCATTTCCTGACCCTTAGGTGCCGGTGCGCCAAAGAGTGTACGCCCTGCGAACATAAGATCCGGACGTTTCAGATAAAGATCTCTGTCAACAAGAAAATATTCCTGTTCAGGTCCTACTGACGGAGTGACCTTTGTTGCTTCTGTATTTCCGAAAAGTCTGACGATACGAAGAGCCTGATCGCTAAGAGCTTCCATTGATCTAAGAAGCGGTGTCTTCTTGTCAAGAGCCTCACCTGTATAGGAGCAGAATGCCGTGGGGATACATAATATCGTTCCGCAGGAAGATTCTTTAAGAAACGCAGGAGATGTGATATCCCATGCCGTATAACCTCTTGCCTCAAATGTCGCACGCAGTCCGCCCGATGGGAATGACGATGCATCCGGTTCTCCCTTTATAAGTTCTTTTCCTGAAAATTCAGTAAGCATCCTTCCTTCTTCATCCGGATGCGTAATGAACGCGTCATGTTTCTCTGCAGTTATTCCTGTAAGAGGCTGGAACCAGTGAGTGTAGTGTGTTGCTCCATTCTCGACAGCCCAGTCTTTCATCGCTTTTGCGATAACGTTGGCTGACGGCATTGAAAGCTCTCCACCTTTATCCATCACACTGACAAGCTCTTTGTACACATTCCTTGGAAGGCGCTCTCTCATTTTCTCAAGTGTGAAAACGTTACTGCCAAAGATCTTTTCTACATCGATTCTTTCGCTCATGCCCGTTCCTTTCGCTGCCTGTTACTAAACGTCATCAAAAATATCTCTGCTGCTATGTATGAATCTTTACTTAAGCAACAGAGATATTGTACATCATTTTTTTGCTGTAATACAGATGCAATTTTATGATGCAAGTGTCAAAAGTCATTCTGCGTTTATGTTTGCATGAAAATCAGAACGACTTTATGACGTAGCATCATAACATTGTTATACCTCAAACATAAGATCCCCGTATGTCGGAAGCGGCCATATCTTTTTATCTATGATCATCTCAAGTTCATCTGCCGGTGCGCGGAGTTCCTGCATGCAGCCGATAAGCTTGTCTTTGTAGTAGAATGCCTGCTTCTTAGGATCTTCAACCTCAGACGCTTTCTTATCCTCGATACGAAGCTTTTCGAGTGCCTTCTGCATCTTTCCGAGGAGTTCACTTACCTTCTTTAGCTGTTCCTTTTCAATTGATGCATCACCGCCTGCAGCCTTTACTGAATTTATCGTATCTGCAAGTTCTTTGCTGTATTCGATGACTGCCGGGATTATCTGCTTTCCTGCCATTCCTATCATCGTAAGAGCTTCGATATTGATACTCTTTGCATATGTTTCATAAATGATCTCTTCGCGTGAGACAAGCTCTGTCTTCGTAAATATACCGAATTTCTCGAACAGCTTTACTGCCTTCTTTGTTGTAATAGATGATGCGGCTTCGATACTTGATTTGATATTAGGAAGACCACGTTTTTCAGCTTCTGCGATCCATTCATCGGAATACCCGTTACCGTTGAAGATCACTCTCTGATGTTCCGTTAGATTCTTCTTGATCATGTCATGTACGGATTTTTCGAAATTCTTTGATTTTTCAAGTTCATCAGCAGCTTCGCAAAATGCTTCAGCCACGATAGCGTTCAGTGTTGTATTCGGACTTGCGATAGAATCCGCTGAGCCGACCATTCTGAATTCGAACTTATTTCCCGTAAATGCAAATGGTGATGTTCTGTTACGGTCTGTCGCATCCTTTTCGAAGTCAGGGAGGGTCTTTACGCCTGTCATAAGTATTCCGCCCTTCTTGACATTCTTTGCAGAGCCTGTCTCAACAAGCTGATTCACAACATCTTCAAGCTGTTCGCCAAGGAATATCGAAATGATAGCCGGCGGCGCTTCATTTGCCCCAAGTCTGTGATCATTTCCGACATCTGATGCAGACTGTCTCAGAAGATCTGCATGTGTATCTACTGCCTTGATGATACATGAGAGAACAAGCAGAAATTGAATATTCTTGTTTGGCGTGTCGCCGGGTTCAAGAAGATTTACCCCATTATCCGTATTGATCGACCAGTTATCATGCTTGCCTGAACCGTTAACTCCGGCATATGGTTTCTCATGAAGCAGGCATCTCATATCATGTCTGCATGCTACTCTCTTCATTGTCTCCATGACGAGCTGATTATGGTCAGAAGCGATATTTGCAGTCTCGTAAATAGGAGCGAGCTCGTGCTGAGCCGGAGCAACCTCGTTATGCTGTGTCTTCGCTGTTACGCCAAGCTTCCAAAGTTCGACATTAAGATCTTTCATAAAGGATCCTACGCGCTCTTTGATAACGCCAAAATAATGATCTTCCATTTCCTGACCCTTAGGTGCAGGTGCACCAAAGAGTGTACGTCCTGCAAACATAAGATCCGGGCGCTGCATATAGAGATCTTTATCTACAAGAAAATACTCCTGCTCAGGTCCTACAGATGCCGTCACCTTTGTTGCTTCCTTATTTCCAAAAAGTCTTACGATCCTGATAGCCTGATCGCTGAGTGCTTCCATTGAGCGAAGGAGCGGTGTCTTCTTATCAAGTGCTTCACCCTTGTATGAACAAAATGCTGTAGGTATGCAAAGGATCACGCCGCATGATGATTCCTTAAGAAATGCAGGTGATGTGATATCCCAAGTCGTATATCCTCTCGCTTCAAAAGTCGCGCGAAGACCTCCTGAAGGGAATGATGACGCATCCGGTTCACCTTTTATGAGTTCCTTCCCGGAAAACTCTGTAAACATACGTCCTTCATCATCAGGATGCGTAATGAAAGCGTCATGTTTCTCGGCAGTGATACCTGTAAGAGGCTGAAACCAATGCGTATAATGTGTGGCACCATTTTCCACAGCCCAATCCTTCATCGCTTTGGCAATGACATTAGCCGACGGCATTGAAAGTTCTCCGCCCTTTTCCATTACATTCACGAGTTCTTTGTAAACATTTCTTGGAAGACGCTCACGCATCTTCTCAAGCGTAAATACATTTTTCCCAAACAACTCTTCGATATTGATCTTTTCGCTCATGTTCTCTTCCTCTCTTTCTGACTTTGGCACTCAGTATCTACGAAAAAAAAAAGGCGTCACCACTATCAGTGGGAACGTCTTCGTTCGTCATAAATTTTATTATGGTCTCTCGACCTTTTCTTAAAGATAGTCTACATGGAAATAAAAATCAAGGCTGCCAGACTCATTTCTCCGTTTTTTCAAAATACAGCATGCTATTACCATCAAAAGCTGAACAAAATGTATAAATTGTGCATTATGATGTGCTTTTAGTCTTGTATCGCGCACATATCGTGCAATCTATGTTCTAGCCTATTGCCTCTGTATTACGCACACGCATTATATCGTATACGTCTGCTTTTCCTGATACATTGATCTTCATTCGTTCCTGCGCATGAGGGCAGCTGTCAGCTTCTTCGCCCTCTTCTGTATACATTGCTTCGACCTTCACGTCTACATTTCTGCCATCCGGTTTCATGATCTCTATCGTATCACCTACAGAGAATTTATTTCTCTGCATAAAGTGGGCAAGCCCATTTTCATCGATCGATTCGATAATCCCCAAATATGTATACTCATTTATGTATGTATTACTGTCATATATCTGTGAATCCGTTCCCGGCTTTCCAAAATAAAATCCCGTAGTATACTCACGATATGTGCACTTCGCGATCTCATCCTTGAACCATTCCATGTGCGCTCTATATTCTTCTTCGGATCTCATGCACATGTCTATGGCTATCCTGTATGTTCTTGCAACGACTGCAACATACAATGCAGTCTTCATCCTTCCCTCTATCTTGAAACTGTTGATACCTGCGTCAATAAGCTCCGGGATATGTTCTATCATGCAGAGGTCTCTTGAATTAAAGATGTATGTTCCCCTCTCATTTTCAAAAACCGGAAAATACTGCCCCGGACGTTTCTCTTCCATCAGCGTATACTGCCATCTGCACGGGTGTGTGCACGCGCCATGATTTGCATCACGTCCTGCCATGAAATTGCTGAGAAGACATCTGCCTGAATACGAGATGCACATAGCACCATGTACAAATGCTTCTATCTCCATGTCATCAGGGATATGCGTCCTTATATCCTTTATCTCCGCAAGTGAAAGTTCGCGCGCACAGACTACGCGTTTCGCGCCAAGCTTGTACCAGAAATCAAAAGTCCCATAATTCGTATTGTTGGCCTGCGTAGAAACATGTCTGTCTATCTCAGGGCATATCTCCGCGGCCATCGTGAATATCGCCGGATCAGCGATTATCAGTGCATCCGGTCTTAATCCCTTAAGTTCTTCAAGATATGTACGCACGCCGTCCAGATCGTAATTATGCGCAAGGATATTGACAGTCACATGAACTCTTACGCCATGCTCATGTGCAAACTTTATACCCTCGGCCATATCATCGTGATCAAAATTTCTTGCTCTCGCGCGGAGCCCAAAAGCTTCTCCGCCTATATATACCGCATCTGCGCCAAACATTACAGCTTCCTTTAAGACTTCAAGGCTGCTTGCCGGGATCAGAAGCTCAGGTTTTTTTCTCACTACATCTTTGCCCATCGTTACCATCTTTCTATCACATGTCATATTTATATCTGTCATACATATGCTGCTTATACTGCCTTGATGCTGACCGCTGCGCCATCTCCGAGCTGAAGTATGACCGTTGTCAGTTCCTTGTCGTGTGTAAGTGCATAAAGATATTCGCGCATCCGCGAATGTATCGTCCTATTTCTTCTCTCTACGATAAAACGTGATTCTATCACGTCGCCATCCTGAAGGACGTTATCTGTCAGCAGCATTCCGTTATCAGGCATAAGTCTTTTTATCTCAGGCAGGAAGTTTATATACTGCCCTTTTGCCGCATCCATGAAAATAAAATCGTATTTGTCTTTAAGTGTAGGAAGTATCTCTGCCGCGTCACCTTCCAGAAGCGTTATCTCGCCCTCACGGTCAAATCTGTGAAAATTTTCTTTTGCCGACTTTATCCTCACATCATAATTTTCGATCGTTGTAATGTGTGATCCTTTCGGCATATATTCGCTCATGAGTAGCGCAGAAAAACCAATGGCGCACCCTACTTCAAGGATTGATACAGGCTTTCTTTCGATCATCAGAAATCTGATCATCGTCTGCATCTGCGTCCTGATCACGGGGACATTGGTCTTATGTGCTTCCTTCTCCAGATCATCCAGCCAGTCCGGATTCTCAGGTCCAAAAGAATTTATGAATGATGTTATACGTTCATCTGTTATCATCGGTCACTCTGCGGCTCCGCCGGTCTCCTGTTCTGAAGATCCCTGACTGGTACCATCATCTACATAATATGTCTCACTCTCCGAAGCCGTTTCGTCTGTTCCACTCTCGCCCGCACCAGCTATTACTGCAAGCATCTGGTCTACGGTCATAGATGTATTAAGATCATATATACCTGCTGTTTCCATTTTATGATAACCAGAAAGTCTCTCCTGTATCATAAATAGCTTGTAATCTCTTATAAGCCCCTTGGATTCCAGCATTTTCCCTATATTTTTGGGTGACTCCCCGTCTTTTATCTCCACTGATATGATCTTGCCATCACCTGTCGTAACCGGTTCTTCTGTAAAAACGCGGTATCCATATCCATACGCAAGCAATGCTCCGCGATAGATCAGAATAACGACAAGTATCGCTACTACGATCTTGACTACCATATCAATCAGATTACCTGCTGTATCATGTTTGTTCATCTGTATCTCCTGCTGTCTGACTTTGTTCATTCTCATTCAGGTCGAAATCTATCCGGCTTACAACTATTCCACATGCTTCCTGCATAAGCCTGCACAATGCAAGTTCTGCTCCAAGAAATGAATCTACCAAAGGATTCCTGCGAAAATCATTATAATCCTGATTTGCATGGATCTTTTCTACTGCATCAAATAGATCCGACGAAGAATCAGAACTCTGTATCTCATAATTCTTTCTTCTAAAGAGATTGACTTTTTCATAAAGTTCCGGATCCTGTCTTATACGATCCCTCTGCCTGATATATTCATGATAAGTCGCCGAATTCCGTATATCTTCAGCCAAATGAGCTGATTCATTTCTGATATCTTCATCCGAAATCTCCGTCATAACAGCTGCTCCTTTATCAAACGTCAAGAATTATAGGAAGGATCATCGGTCTACGCTCAGTCTTCTTCCAGACATACTGTCCGAGCGCATCTCTCACTGTCTGCTTGATCTTGCCAAAGTCGGTCTGACCTTTATCTAGACATTGTTCTATCGCGTCGGTGGCAATAGATACTGCTTCGTCCATCATCTCGTCAGCTTCCTTCACATACACAAATCCGCGCGAATCGACATTAGGTCCGGATATCAAACTGTTTGATCCCTTATCTATAGCAAATGTAACGATAAGGATTCCGTCCTGTGCCAGATGCTGTCTGTCTCTGAGAACGGCATTCCCTACATCACCGACTCCAAGACCATCGACGAGTATCGCACCTACCGGAACTTTTCCGTTCACCTTGGCATCATTCTTATCAAGTTCAAGAACATCTCCTGAAGCAAGGATGAATATGTGCTTTGAATCATATCCAAGCCTCTTTGCAATGCTGGCCTGTGCTTTCAGGTGCTTGTATTCACCATGCACCGGTATGGCATACTTCGGCTTAACGAGCGTATATATAAGCTTGATCTCTTCCTGACACGGATGACCTGATACATGTACATCCTGGAAAATAACATCCGCGCCCTTCATAAGAAGCTCGTTTATTACATTAGTAACTGCCTTTTCATTTCCCGGAATAGGATTTGATGAAAATATGACTGTATCTCCAGGTCCTATCGATATCCTCTTATGCTGGTTCGATGCCATACGGTTTAGTGCAGCCATACTCTCACCCTGACTGCCTGTCGTGATTATGACTGTCCTGTTATCGGGATAATTCTTCAACTGATCGATATCAATGAGTGTATTCTCTGGAATCTTGATGCATTCAAGCTCCTGAGCTATAGAAATTATATTGACCATGCTGCGGCCTTCAACTACTACTTTACGACCGAACTTGTACGCAGTATTGATTATCTGCTGAACACGGTCTACATTTGATGCAAATGTAGTGATTATGATACGTGTATTCTTGTGTTCTTCAAATAACTCGTCAAACGTCTTCTCAAGTGTGCTCTCAGACGGCGTATATCCGGGACGTTCCGCATTTGTACTGTCGCACAGGAGTGCCAGTACACCTTTCTTTCCTATCTCTGCAAATCGCTGCAGATCTATCGAATCGCCAAACACCGGCGTATAGTCAACCTTAAAATCACCTGTATGTACAACTGTTCCTACCGGTGAATAGATTGCGAGCGCTGCTGCATCTACGATGCTGTGATTTGTCTTGATGAATTCAACTCTGAACTGTCCAAGATTGATCGACTGACCAAATTTTACGACCTTACGTCTTGTATTCTTAAGAAGCTCGTGTTCCTCAAGTTTCTTCTCTATTATTCCCATCGTAAGGCGTGTCGCGTATACAGGTACATTGAGTTCCTTAAGTACATACGGCAGTGCTCCGATATGATCTTCGTGTCCGTGTGTTATCACGAAACCTTTGACCTTGTCTTTATTGTCCTTAAGATAAGTTATATCCGGTATGACGAGATCTACACCGAGCATATCATCATCTGGAAATGAGAGACCGCAGTCTACTACGATGATACTGTCCTCATACTCAAAGGCAGTGATATTGAGCCCTATCTGCTCCAATCCACCAAGTGGGATTATCTTGAGCTTAGAGCCTGTTTCTTCCTGATTGTTCTTCAACTTACGATTTTCCTCCGTTTAATTTCCGACGGAGATGTTCACTGTGTAAGGTCTATATCCTCGTCCTCTAGTATCTCCGAGAACAGGCTGCCCACTGCATGCAGTTCTTCATCTTCCGTCACTGCTTCGTATACTGCCTGAGATTCTGTCGGCTCAGAGACATCCTTAAGTATCATAGCGTCTCCGTCCCCGTCCTCAGAATCTGTAACAAGTATATAATCAAATCCGCCGAGTCTCGTCTGTGCGAGTACATAAAACTCTACAGCCTCATCTCCGCCCGGATTAAAAGTTATCTTCTCCATAGTCAGCCTCCCGGCACACCTGCCGACATGATATACGCATTTACCCTATATTTCAGATACTATAACATCATATATATCAGCCTATACTGTCTGCTGTCTGACCTTTTGCCTTATTTGCACGATAATCAAGGTACCCCTGCAAAATAAGAGAAGCCGCGATCATATCAACATATTCTCCGCGATCTTCACGTCTTATGCCTGCTTCCATCATTGCCCTGTCAGCGGCAACCGTAGTAAGGCGCTCATCCCACATAGATATCGGTAGTCCAGTACGCCTTTCAAGTGCTTCCTTGAATTCTGTCGAAAGCTGTACACGTTCGCCTTCCGTATTATTCATGTTCTTCGGAAGACCTACCACTATCTCTTTAACATCATACTGCTGTATGAGTTCTTCGATCCTCGCATACGTCTTTCTGAGTTTATTCTCATCCTTCCGACGGATGATCTCAACACCCTGCGCTGTTATCTCAAGCGGGTCACTTATGGCAACACCCACCGTCTTCGAACCATAATCAAGTCCCATTATCCGCATAATATGATCTGCCGCCTCACTGCCATTTATTGCTCACGATATATTCCTTGAGCATCTCTTCAACAAGTTCATCTCTTTCGACCTTCATTATAAGGCTTCTGGCATTCTTGAAGCTCGTGATATATGTCGGATCTCCTGACATTATGTATCCTACGATCTGATTCACAGGATTATACCCCTTTTCTGTCAGCGCATGATACACATCTGCAAGTACTTCTTTCACCGATATTTCCGGTTCTGTCTCAACCTTAAAAAATTGTGTATTCCCCAGATCTTCTTTGTTTTCCATATTGGCCTTCCCATCCTCTTGCAAAGTCTTTGTCCATGCATTTCCTGCATAACACAGTACGACCAAAGCCGCATGGCGCCAGACTGCCTATTCTTTTTAATCTTACTATAACATTCTGCAAAAAACAATCTTTTCAAGGTAAAGTAGTCATTCTAAAGTACAATCCATCTTCTCTGTCTATAAGCATGCTTTCATTCACATATATCGTCAGATAATGACATGAAGGATATCATCTGCGAGAAAAACATCCGGCTTTCCTTTTATAAGCTGCCCCGGTAATGCCTTTCCTTCTTCTGCCGCACAGATAACATACTCCCTCGTATGCCCGATGCAATACTTCTTCCCACTAATGATCCTGTTTTCCTCAAACAGAATCTCAACGTTCTTCCCTATCTCTTCTTTGCGGTATGATAAAGACATACTATCACCCATGGATATCATATCAGCGCTACGCACGGAGCTCACGTTATGCGGGATCTGATCCGGCATTGTTGCAGCAGGTGTTCCTTCCCGTCTGGAATACTGAAATACATGCATCTCATAAAAATTCATGCTCTGAGCGAATTCTTTAGATGCGTTATAATCCTCTTCTGTCTCTCCCGGGAATCCCACTATAACATCGGTCGTTATCGCAGGATGAACGTATGCAGCGCGCAAAAGACGTACTCCCTGCGCGAATTCCTCCGTAGTATAATGACGGTTCATCCGCTTAAGGGTTCTGTTGCATCCAGACTGAAGTGCAAGATGAAAATGCGGGCATAACGCAGGCTGATCTGCTACGGCATTCACGAACTCAGGCGTTATAAGACGCGGTTCAAGGGAACCAAGTCTTATCCTTGTTATCCCCGTTTCATCTGCTATTCTGTCTATCAGGGAAATAAGAGACTCCCCCCAATACCGCTGTTCGCCTTTATCCATGCCATAAGAACTGATATGTATTCCTGTCAGAACTATCTCTCTGCATCCGGCTTTGCAGAGCCTTCCGGCTTCTTCGATTATATCATCCGCTTCTCTGCTTCTTATACGGCCACGTGCATATGGGATTATGCAATACGTGCAGAACTGATTGCATCCGTCCTGAATCTTAAGATACGATCTTGTATGCTCTCCTTTTTCCAAAAGCTGCATTGATTCAAATGAATGATCTTCGTCAATATCTTCAACGACTATCATCTGATCCTTGATCCCTTGTGCAAGCTGCTTCTCATACCGTTCAAGAATCTCGACAATATCTTTTTTTCTATTATTTCCAATGGCGATATCAACAGCCGGATCTGCCTTCAGCTGAGATAGTCCGGTCTGTACATAACATCCTGCCGCGACAACGATGGCTCCCGGATTAAGCTGCCTGGCTCTGTGCAGCATCTGTCTGCTCTTCCTGTCTGCTATATTAGTCACCGAACAAGTATTTATGATATATACATCGGCTTTCTCGTCAAACGGTACAACTTTATATCCATTCTGTTGTAACATTTGCTCCATTCCATCCGTTTCATACCCATTCACTTTACATCCAAGGTTATGCAGTGCAACAGTTTTCATAGTATTCCTCATATTTTTTGTATTGTTTTTTCATTGACTTTTAATCGGTGTATAAGTAATATGAACTAAGAAGGTTCAACAATTCAAGGAGGTAAATTACAATGAAAACAGTACAGATTTCTTTAAACTCTATCGATAAGGTAAAGTCTTTCGTAAACGATATCACAAAGTTTGATTATGATTTCGATCTTGTATCAGGCAGATACGTGATCGACGCAAAATCAATCATGGGTATCTTCAGCCTTGATCTTTCAAAGCCGATCGATCTTAATATCCATGCGGAAGGCAACTGCGATGATGTGATGGCTATTCTTAAGCCTTACATTATCTGATCATTCCCAAGTCGCTTCTAAGCGATCATGTAGACAAAAGATCTGAATGCCGCAGGATCCGGATTTCCGGATACCTGCGGTTTTTTTGCATTCAAGCCAGTTGCTGACCGCTATATGAATGTCAAAATGATAAGCGGATCATTTACTCCCAGCCTCTGATCACCATAAGCTCATTAGTATCTATAGCAGTCTTCACAAGCTCATCTATCTTCTCGTCAAGATTATGTTCATGCTTTTCTATAACATCGAGTCTCGGTTTCGTCACTGGATGCTTTGCGACAAATATCGTACAGCAGTCCTCATATGGCTGAATCGAAGTCTCATACGTATCTATCTGTTCTGACAGCCTTACTATATCCATCTTATCAAATGCTATAAGCGGTCTGAATACCGGAAGTGTGCAGACTGCATTTGTTACAAGAAGACTCTGTGTTGTCTGCGATGCGACCTGCCCGATACTCTCTCCTGTAACAAGAGCAAGACACTCGTTCTGCTTTGCAAGTGCTTCCGCGATACGCATCATATATCTGCGCATGATAATCGTAAGTTCGTCATGTTCGCATTTATCATAGATATATAACTGAATATCAGTAAAATTCACAATATGAAGGTATACGGGTCCTGAATATCTTGCGACCTTTGCTGCAAGATCGATGACTTTCTGCTTTGCCCTCTCGCTCGTATAAGGCGGTGCATTAAAATAGACTGCATCAAGTTTCACTCCTCGCTTTGCTACCATATATCCCGCAACAGGAGAATCTATGCCGCCCGAAAGAAGAAGCATAGCTTTGCCGCCTGTTCCCACCGGGAGACCCCCGGGTCCCGGAATGACCTCTGAATAGATATATATCTTATCTCTGACTTCGACATGAACCATTATCTCGGGATGATGTACATCAACCTTAAGCTCCGGATACGCATCAAGAAGTGCTCCGCCAAGTTCAGCGTTCATTTCCATCGATTCAACCGGATAGCTCTTTCTTGCACGTCTCGCTTCGACTTTAAATGTCTTATTTCTGTCCGGGTAAGCTTCTCCAAAGAACTTTACAACGACTTCTTTGAGTACGGAAAAATCAACTCTGTCTACTTCTACCATAGGGCAGAATCCCGACACGCCACATACACATTTAAGGCGTGATACCGCTTCATCAAAATCAAATTCTTCCTGCGCTTCCGCATAGATACGTCCGTCGGTCTTTCTGACTATAAATCTTCCGTCACACTGCTTTAACGAATATTTGATCTGCTGCACGAGCATATCTTCAAATATGTATCTGTTTGATCCTTTTACGCCTATCTCAGCGTATTTTATAAGAAATGCATGATAATCCATAGTGTACTCCTAAATGTTCTGCGTCTGCACTGTAACCGTACTGAACTGTAACTCTACTGTACTCTACTGTCTTGAATACTTTCTAAGCACCGGAACGATCTCACTGACCGCGCTTATAGTGTCTTTTATTTCCTCTTCTGTAGTAAATACCGACATGCTGAAACGCAGTGTCGAGTCGAGCAGTTCCTTCGGCGTTCCAATAGCCTTAAGCGTATCTGAGATATGCGGGCGGTTACTTGAACATGCGCTCCCTGAAGAGATGTAGATGCCCTTATCTTCCATCGCATGAAGAAATACTTCACTTCTTATGCCTTTTATCGAAGCACTGATGATATGAGGCGCGCTGTCTTTTCCCGTAAGTCCATTGATCGTTATATCCGGTATCTGCGTAAGTCCTTCTATCAGCTCGGCTTTAAGACTATACATACGCTCTCTGTCTTCATCAAGTGTCTTGTACATCTTTTCCGCTGCCATAGCCATCCCGTATATTCCGGCTGTATTTTCTGTACCGGAACGCATTCCCTTCTGTTGACCACCGCCAAAGATGATATTGTCGAGTTTCGTCTTATTATTGTGATATAAGAATCCGACCCCCTTAGGTCCATGTATCTTATGTGCACTGACCGACAGAAGATCTATGTTCTGCTTATGCGGATTTATGATTGCTTTCCCATACCCCTGAACCGCATCTACATGAAACACGCACTGTGGATTGATGCTCTTTATGAGCTTTCCTGCTTCATCTATCGGTGTAAGCGATCCAATCTCATTATTTGTATGCATAAGTGACACAAGTGTCGTATCCGGTGTCATCGCAGTTTTCAGGTCTTCCATCCTGATATGTCCATTTTCATCTACCGGAAGAAATGTGACCGTAAATCCGCAGCTTTCAAGATATTTCATCGTTTCAAGTATCGCAGGATGTTCGATCTCTGATGTTATGAGATGCTTCCCGCTTCTCGCATATGCTCTTGCTGTTCCGATAAGTGCAAGATTATCAGACTCTGTGCCGCCCGATGTAAAGATGATCTCCCTCTCATCGGCATGAAGCGTCTTCGCTATCATGCTCTTTGCATCACGAAGATAATTCTCAGCGACAACACCTTTATGATGCATACTTGAAGGATTACCATAATCCTCCGTCATTATCTGTTCCATCTTCCCCGCAACATCAGCAAAACATGCTGTTGTTGCCGAATTATCCAGATATATCTCTTTCATTTACTGCTCCTTGCCAAATCATATATTTGTCTGCCGATTTTCGATAACATCATATTCTAACTGTCGGCTTCAAGATCGTACATTATCCATGTCATAACTGTCATTCCCGCTGTCTCCGTACGCAGGATACGTCTTCCCAGAGTTACCGGCTCTATTCCCGCTTCTAGTGCATCTTTTATCTCCTGATCCTCAAATCCACCCTCCGGACCTATAAACACTGCTACGCTCTGTCCGGATCTTATTCCGTCAATAAGCTCCCTTGTATGTCTCATTCCTTCGGCAAGCTCATACGGTATCAGTTTCACGTCCATCGCTGCCGCCATTCTCACAGCTTCTTTCATCGATACAGGTGTGTGTACTTCAGGTATCACTGCTCTCTTACTCTGTTTCGCTGCTGATTCTGATATCATCTGCCATCTGGCAGTCTTTGATTCTGCCTTTTTGTCATCGAGCTTTACTACGCATCTGTGTGCTGCTACAGGGACGATCTGATAAACTCCAAGCTCTACGCATTTCTGAATGACGAATTCCATCTTGTCGGCTTTGGGGAGCGCCTGAAAAAGGGTCACCTTCGCCGGAAGTTCGATCCCGTCTTCCTTTATGAAGCGAAGTTCACAGTTCACGTAGTCATCACTAAAATCCACTATACCGCAGCGATAATCCCTGCCGTCTATCCCATTGCTCACCGAAAGTTCATCGCCCGGCTTCATCCTGAGCACATTCTTTATGTGATTGACATCTTCTCCCGTTATCGTTATCTGTTTTCCGCAGATCTGCGACGGTTCGACGAAGAAATGATACATCTTGATATCCCCCATATGACTATAAGTGCGATAAACGCCCCAAGGCTGTCAATGCATACATCTCTGAAACTTGGGCTGCGCCCCGCACTCATGAACTGATGAAGTTCATCGGTGACAGCATAAGCGCTGCAGACTATCTGTGAAAGCCAGTATCCTGACCGCACCGTTTTCTCATACTGTGCAAATACAAAGAACCACGTGACCGCTAAAATCGCATATTCCGTTGCATGCGCGATCTTTCTCACAACATGGTCGATAGCTTTTGCTCTTTCGTATACCTGCTCATCAGACATATCCTGACCGCTGAAAATGTCAGCTATCCTTATGAACATACTGCTAACGTCTTCACTTGCACTGGCTGACTGTAACGCGGGCTGCGCGGAAAATGAAAAGATCACGCACATCCATACCACTGAAAGAAGCATTGTGATCACTCTCAGCGATATTATATTTTTTCTGGTTCTATCTTTCAAAGACTTCATCTATATCTTCCCACTATATATTACTTCTCATGGCTATTACATACACCGCTCATGTCGCTGCTGCCTAGAAGTTACATAAACCGCTAATATCATTGCTTCCCAGATGTTACATGCACCGCTCATGTCACTGCTTTCTAGCCGTAACGCAGCACCACTCACCCTGATGAGTCACTTCCACGACCTGCAAACCCGCCTTAGTGACTGCATCTCTTACAATCTGTTCCTTCTCAGCAAGTATTCCAGAAGTGATATAATATGCACCGTGCTTCATATGATTCACGACTTCCGGTGTCAGCATCACAAGAACCTCCGCCAGGATATTCGCAACTACAATATCATAACACTCATATCCCGCTTTGTCCTGTACATCTTTATCATCAATGATATTACCTATGATAAGTTCAAAACTTTCATCCTTTATATCATTTGCCGCCTTGTTCTCACTGACCGCATCTACCGCACATGGATCAAGATCAGTGCCGACCGCACTTCCGGCTCCATACATCATCGCAATTATCGCAAGAATTCCGCTTCCTGTTCCAACATCCAGAATTCTGTCCCCATTCTTTAGAAACTTACGGATCTGCCTGACGCAGAGCTGCGTCGTCTCATGCATACCTGTCCCAAAAGCCGTTCCCGGATCGATGTGAAGCACTTTCTTTCCTTCATCTTCCGGCTTTATCTCTTCCCAGGAAGGTGACACAACAAGATCATCTATATAAAACTGATGAAAATAATTCTTCCAGTTATTTATCCAATCAATATCCGCAGTCTCCTCACATGTGACCGTGCCATCGCCAACATTCACATACTGCTTCTCTTCTTTGATAACATCATCTATTCTTCGAAGAAGTTCCTCCTTAGAACATATATCCTTCCGATCAACGCCTGTATTATCTGCATCCGTTGATTCAATGCATGCAGATATGACCGATGCGGCTTCCGGGTGCAGAAGTGACTCGCCCATCTTAAGTTCACCATCCTCGCCGATCTCAACAAAGAAATTCAGATATGCTGTTCCGTCATCTTTCGGACCATCCGGAAGAATGTCGACAAACATCTGCTCCTTCTCTCTGGCAGTGAGCGGAACATTATCCTCGATCTGTGCGCCTTCCAGCCCAATATCACACATATCGCTCACCATGATATCTTCCGCTTCCGTCGTCGTCTTGATCCTAATCTTCAGCCACTTCATATCTTTCTCCCATCTATGCTTATCAGCGCAAAGCGGAGGATACCCCTTCCGGAATATCCTCCGCACATGATCACCAGAATTTCTTAGAACCCTTTTTAGAACCCGTACCCCCTGATGCCGCAGTAGCATTTTCAACACGACCTGCCGCATTGAGCGTATCACCGTTTTTCTCATCAAACTGCTTCAGGATATCTCTCGCTTCCTTTGAAAGATGATCCGGCACCTGCACAACAAGTGTGACATACTGATTGCCTCGTACCGCCCTGTTTGAAAGAGACGGAACACCTTTGCCTTTAAGCCTGATCCGTGTATCAGTCGGAGTACCGGCTTTTACACTATATATTACTTTCCCGTCCACAGTGTCGATGACGATATCTCCTCCCAGTGCCGCTATCACAAACGATACCGGAACTGTCGAATATATATCCTCACCCTGTCTCTGGAAGATAGGATGTCTTTCTACCATTACCTCAACGAGCAGATCGCCTCTTGGACCACCATTGATCCCGGGTTCACCCTTTTCACGTATACGTACGCTCTGTCCGTTATCAATACCGGCAGGTATCGAGATCTGAATCTTCTTTCTTGATGATGTATAACCTGTTCCATGGCATACCGGGCATTTTTCCTTGATTATCTTGCCAGTTCCGCCGCAATCAGGACAAGTCTGTACATTTCTCACAGTCCCGAAAAATGACTGCTGTGTATATACTACCTGACCTTTACCGCCGCACTTAGGGCATGTCGTCGGCGATGTTCCGGGATTTGCACCAGTCCCATGGCATGTCGTACATTCATCCTTAAGAGTCATCTCTACCGTCTTATCAACGCCAAAGACCGCCTGTTCAAATGAAATGCTCACGCTAGTATGAAGGTTTGCGCCCTTCATCGGTCCATTGCTTCTGGCTCCTCTTTGCGCTCCGCCACCGGCTCCAAACAGATCTCCAAAAATATCACCGAATATGTCGCTGAAGTCCGTGCCATTAAAGTCAAAGCCACCGCCGCCCGGACCCGCTCCATCAAATGCAGCATGACCGTACTGATCATATTTTCTTCGCTTTTCAGGATCGCTCAGGACAGCGTATGCTTCTGAAGCTTCCTTGAATTTTCGTTCCGCATTGGCATCTCCGGGATTCATGTCCGGGTGGTATTTTTTTGCCAGCACTCTATATGCTTTTTTTATCGTGGCATCATCGGCATTTCTGTCGATACCCAGAACTTCATAATAGTCTCGTTTCTGCTCAGCCATCAGTACCTCATTTCCGCAATCACTGTAAATATCATAAGTCTATCAATCGGCCGCCCGCAATAATACGAACGGCCGATAGAAGATATAATATCGCAGTATCAGCAATAAATCAATAAATATCAGACTTCTCTGAAATCTCCGTCTACAACATCGTCGTTCTTTCCGCCGTTGTCAGATGATGCAGAATCATTACCGTTACCATTATCTGTACTGCCCTGTGCTCCTGAGAATCCGCCCATATCAGGACCTGCTCCGGCACCGCCTGCTGCTCCTGCGCCGCCATTTGCTTTTGCCTGCTCCTCATACATCTTTGTAAATACAGCCTGAGCATCTTTCTCAAGTTTCTCCTTGGCTGCCTTCAGATCATTTATCTGATCATCAGTCATTTCCTGATCCTTCGTCTTATCAAGCAGATCTCTTACAGCCTTGATATCGTCCTCAACTGTAGCTTTCTGAGATGCATCGACCTTATCTCCGACTTCACCAAGAGCCTTCTCTGTCTGGAATGCAAATGAATCAGCCTCATTGCGCACATCGATATTCTCTTTGCGCTTCTTATCCTGTGCCTCATATTCAGCTGCTTCCTTAACGGCCTTATCAATATCATTATCAGACATATTTGAGCTTGCTGTTATAGTGATATGCTGCTCTTTGCCTGTTCCAAGATCCTTCGCTGATACATTTACAATACCATTTGCATCGATATCAAATGTAACTTCGATCTGCGGTACTCCGCGCATTGCAGGCGGAATCCCATCAAGTCTGAACTGTCCGAGTGACTTATTATCCTTTGCGAACTGACGCTCACCCTGAAGGACGTTGATATCAACTGCTGTCTGATTATCCGCTGCGGTCGAGAATGTCTGACTCTTCTTTGTAGGAATAGTCGTATTACGGTCGATAAGCTTTGTAGCAATACCTCCCATAGTCTCTATTGAAAGCGAAAGCGGTGTTACATCAAGCAGAAGTATATCTCCTGTTCCTGCTTCACCAGAGAGCTTACCACCCTGTATAGAAGCACCTATAGCTACACACTCATCCGGGTTGAGGCTCTTGTTGGGCTCTTTACCTGTTATCTGCTTTACTTTATCCTGAACGGCAGGAACACGTGTAGAACCGCCGACAAGAAGAACTTTCGATATATCATTGAATGAAAGTCCGGCATCCTTCATTGCATTCTGTACCGGAACAGCTGTAGCATCAATAAGTTCGCTTACAAGCTCTTCAAACTTTGCGCGTGTAAGATTCATATCAAAATGCTTAGGTCCTTCAGCAGTAGCTGTGATGAACGGAAGGTTGATATTTGTTGTCGTAGAAGATGACAGTTCCTTCTTAGCCTTCTCTGCTGCTTCCTTAAGTCTCTGCATAGCCATCTTGTCGCCGGAAAGATCTACGCCTTCTTTATTCTTGAATTCGCTGATCATCCAGTTCATTACACGCTGATCAAAATCATCGCCGCCAAGATGTGTGTTACCGTTTGTTGCAAGAACTTCAATTACACCATCACCGATCTCAATGATCGAGACATCAAACGTGCCGCCGCCGAGATCATATACCATGATCTTCTGCTCTTTTTCATTATCAAGACCATATGCGAGCGCAGCAGCAGTAGGTTCGTTGATGATACGCTTTACATCCAGTCCTGCGATCTTTCCTGCGTCCTTTGTAGCCTGACGCTGTGCATCATTAAAATAAGCAGGAACTGTTATTACGGCTTCTGTGACCTTTTCTCCAAGATAGCTCTCTGCATCTTCCTTCAGCTTCTGAAGTATCATCGCTGAGATCTGCTGAGGTGAATACTTCTTGCCTTCTATCGTGCGGCCATTATCTGTACCCATATCTCTCTTGATCGAAGATACGGTATTCTCAGAATTCGTTACAGCCTGACGTTTTGCAGGTTCGCCGACAAGTCTCTCACCGTTCTTTGTAAACGCGACCACTGACGGCGTTGTCCTTGCGCCCTCTGTATTTGCTATAACTGTAGGTTTTCCACCTTCCATAACTGCTACGCAGCTGTTTGTAGTACCAAGATCGATACCAATAATCTTACTCATGATCATTTCCTCCTGAAGTTTATCTTTCTATTATTTTATGTTGGTTTCTTTTATTCATATATGTTATTTAACCACTGCGACCATACTGTGCCTGATCACAACATCGTGGTAAATATAACCTTTCTGTAATTCCTGCGCTACCGTTCCCGTCTCATATTCATCGCTGTCAACCTGCATCACTGCATTATGGAAATTAGGATCAAACGGCTTTCCTAACGCATCTATCGGTTTTACGCCCATCTTATCAAGCTCATCGGTCAACTGTTTGTATATCATCTGGATGCCCTTGACAAATGCTCCTTCTTTTTCTTCGTCCGGTACTGTCTGAATACCTCTTTCGAAGTTATCAACTATCGGGAGTATTTTCTCGATAACGCTTCTGGCTCCCGATTCAAACATGCTGTCTTTCTCTTTTTCAGTACGTTTGCGGAAATTTTCAAATTCAGCCATCTGACGCATCACCTTGTCATTCAGCTCGTCGATCTTTTCCTGTTTGGGATCCTTCTTCTCTTTTACCTCTTTATCAGAAGACTTGTTGTCTTTTTCTCCGGCGTCATTTTGTTTCTTGTCGTTGATATCGTCTTCATCATTATTTTTATTTTCAGTGTCCGGACAGCCTTCCGTATCATTACCCTTATCCTTATCTTTATCTTTATCTATATCTTTATCTATATCTTTCTTCTCGTTATTATCATCGCTGTGCTTACCAAATCTATCCTTATGACTCATTTTCCCGCCTTTCGCCGACTCATTTTCAAGATCTTTCAGGATCTCTTCCATTTCTTTTGTCGTATCTTCTTTTTTATCATTCATGCCGTTATTCCTTCTTTCAAATACCTTCAGCGCTATTTTTTCTTTTTATAAAGATCATCCAGCTGATGCATCATTGACTTGACCGTGTCTATGACCTTTCCATAATCCATACGTTTGGGTCCTATAATTCCGATTGTTCCCTTCATTCCTTCATGCAATTCATATGTAGCTGTTACGACGCTGCAGTCTTTCATACTGTCTATTAGAGATTCTTCTCCAATATATACCTGGATACCATTCGTACTATCTTCACCACTGTCATGCAGTGTCTCCTGTATCAGTTCATGAAGAGGCTGTTGATCTTCAAAAGTGCTTACGATCTTGCTTGCCTGCTGCTGATCGGCGAGTTCCGGATACTTGAATATATTCTTTGTACCACTCGTATATATCTTAAGATCATCGTCATTTTTTATCGCTTCAGCAACTGCATCTATTACATTGCCTACTATATCTCCGTGTATTCCTGCCTGCTGTTTCAGCGATGCTATCATGCCAAGATTGATCTGATCTATCGTAAGTCCCGTAAGGTGAGTATTAAGCAGGATATTCAGCTTTAAAACTGTCTCTTCGCTAAGCTCTTCTGCAACATCCAGGATCGTATTCTTTATGACATTTCCTTCACCGACTATCACGACAAGCAGATGATTTTCATCAACACGTGAAAGCTGAATGAACTTGAGTCTTGTTCCATGCTGCGGTGATGAGATCATAGCGGCATATTCTGTTGTATTGGCAAGTGTCTTTGCCGCCTGTTCAAGAAGCTTATCAAGCCTGTCTGACTTTTCAAGCAGTGTCTTGCTCAGATCTTCAACAGCTTTTTCCTTATCCGCAAGCATCTGATCTACATAGAAACGATATCCTTTATCTGAAGGGATTCTTCCGGCAGAAGTATGTGGCTGAACTATATATCCAAGTTCCTCAAGATCTGCCATCTCATTTCTTATCGTAGCTGAACTAAGGTTAAGATCCGTATATTTTGATATTGTCCTGCTGCCAACCGGCTCTCCTGTCTCAAGATAAGTTCTTATTATTGCCTGCAGGATCTGATATTTTCTGTCGTCCAGTTCCTTTTCTTTCATACCGTTTCCCCCGACGGCTTGCCTGCCGAATCAGATATCCTCTGATGATATTTATTAGCACTCGATAATCTTGAGTGCTAACACCTTCTTTACATAAGCTATCACTTTCAAATAGCATTGTCAACTGCGAAATTATAAAATAAGTATAAAAATCCCGCAGAATTGGTATCCTGCGGGATCTGTCATTTTTAAATATTTTCCGGTATCATATTCAGGTCAAATCAAACTCTGTCAGATTCCGAAGCTTCCTGTAACATTGCCATTGATCACATAATATACTGTGCTCTCTTCTGTCTTTACATAAAGCTCAACTGCCTTGAAATCTTCCGGCTTCTTATGAAGATCGAACTGCCATACATCTCTTGCGATCTTAACAAGATCTTCCTGCATATATGATTTTCCATCGAACTGTATGTTAAGCTCAGTCTTGACGTTCTTGATCTCGGCTTTTTCTACTGCCTTAACTACCGTCTTCTTTGCGCCTGCTGCCTTAGCTGTTACAGTCTTCTTAACTGCTGCAGTCTTCTTGACTGCTGCCTTCTTGACTGCTGCGCTCTTCTTGACTGCTGCTTTCTTGACTTCTTCTGACTTAGCCTTTACAACCTTCTTAACCTGTTCTGTCTTCACTTCTGCTGCTTTCTTAAGCTCTTCGCTCTTCTGTTCTGCCATCTTTCCCACCTTTACCTTTTCTGTAGCTGCTACCTTGGCCGCACCGTGTACTAAGCTGCCTGTTGTCTTTACCACTTTTTTTTCGATATCTTTTATCGCATTGTCAGCTTTTTTGCTTTCCTGCTTTATCTTCGATTCGACAAGCTTCTTAGCTGACGTTGCTTCCTCGGCTTTCGCCTTAGTATTATCCGTGTTGTCAACTATAGCCTTGGCGAATGGTCTGACAGTTGCAGTTTTCTTACCATTATCAGTGTCCATTCCTGCTCCTTTCACACAATACCTAATCCCCAATCATCAGCATATGTATCCCAGTAAAAACAATTCCCTTCAATAATGGAATCTTAGTACAATTATTTAGTGCTGTCAAGAAATGTCCTATAAAAATGATGAGAACACAAGGACTATCACTCCAAGCGCTATCCTATACCATCCGAATATCTTAAAGTCATGTTTTCTGATATACCCCATAAGGAACTTGATAACTGCGACCGACACTGCAAATGCTGCTATCATGCCTGTTATCAGGATAACTGCTTCTGTTCCTGTCATCGCTCCGAACTTCACAAGTGATTTAAGGCTTGCTCCCATCATCACCGGTACTGCCATGATGAACGTATACTCTGCTGCTGCAGTACGTGATATCCCTATCATCAAGGCTCCGATTATCGTTGCTCCCGAGCGTGATGTCCCGGGGAATATCGCTGCTATCAGCTGAAATACACCGATTATCAATGCCATGGGGTACGTTATCCCTGACATTTTCCTTACCTTAGCCTGTTTCCCGGTATGCAGTGTTTCGACTACAATAAACATGACACCAAATACAATAAGCGCTGCCGCAACGCATGGCGCATTATAAAAAAGCTCATTACATTTATCATCAAGATGAAGCACTACGAGCATTACTGCCGGAATACACGATACGATCATCTTGAACCACATCTGCCAAACGTCTTTTCTGAACCACGAGAGGATTCCTGTCTCGCGAACCGGATGATCATTGTTCTTGCCGAACGGCCATATCCTGTGCCAGAAAAGAATCACAACGGCCATTATCGCGCCAAGCTGTATCACTTCAAGATACATATCCCAAAATTCCGGTGACACATTAAGCGGCATTATCTCCTTCAGAAGGATCATATGACCCGTACTGCTTATTGGAAGCCATTCTGTAATACCTTCCACGATACCATATATGATTGACTTGAGTACTTCCATATTTTAAGCCTCCGTGTTTATCGAAAGATGTTCAGGCATCTCTTATTGATCCGAGTTAAGATATGAGACCATCTTGTCATAATTTGCTTCCGCGTCCGAGCGTCCCGCTTCATACATTGCATGAAGCTTATCGGGATTTTTCTCTATTCTGTCAACATTTAAGCCTACTGCAGGTCTGATGACAAACATATGTCCCTTCATCTCTTCTTCCTCAATGAACTGTACTGTCGCATTGTATCTTATCGCGCGCTCATTTAAGCACTCATAGACCTTGGGATATTTTGCGTATCTTATCTTAATCAGCTGCTGGTTCTCAGAAGGTTGTCTGATGAATCCGCGTTCTTTATTCATTATCACGACATTCTTCTTGTTCCCGTCCGTAATCGACCTGCGTATCGGTATCGAATCCGCAAGACCGCCATCCAGATACGGTTCCCCGCCTATCATGACATTTTTTGATACAAGTGGTAATGAGCACGAGGCATGAATTGCCTCCATCGCCTTTTTAACATCATTTATCCTGAAATAATGAGCTTTACCTGTAACGATATTTGTCGCGACAGCATAACATTTTCCAGGATATTCAAGTGCTTTCTGATAATCATATGGATTAAGATAATTCGGTATCAGGTCATAGCTCATCGATGCGCCAAACAGATCTCCACTCCTTAGCAGACTATATACGCTGCAGTAATCCTTGCAGTCAAGATAATCGACAAATATATGGAATGAACGTCCCTCCTGCTTAGACATGTAGCTAGTAAGGACACTAGCTCCAGCCGATACTCCATAACAGCTCGAAAAATCTATCCCTTTCTCTATAAATACATCCAAAACTCCTGCGGTATAGATTCCTTTCATTCCGCCGCCTTCGAGTATAAGTCCTGCATCTGCAAGCATCTTTCTTCTGCCTCACTTCCTACAATACCTGATCCACTTTATGATATTACGAACATCTTCGCTGCTTTAAATATTGGTGCCGTATTTTGATCTCGAAGTTCTATATATCATACTCTGTCTTTACAAATTTTCTGAATGCCGCGAGCGAACGCACGACTTTCTCTTTCTCTATGCAGTACGCTATCCTGAAATATCCAGGACATCCAAACGAATCGCCGGGAACAAGTATGATATCGTATTTCTTCGCTTTTTCGCAGAATCTCACTGCGTCCTCTTCCAGTGCTTTCGGAAACATATAGAATGTTCCGCCCGGCTTAACCATCTGAAATCCAAGTTCTGTCAGTCCATCGTACAGTATATTCATATTTTCTTCATATACTGACAGATCAGCAGTGACATCAAGCGATTCTGATATCGCCAGCTGCATAAGCGACGCAGGGCAGTTGTGACCTATGCCTCTTGATATCTGCGCACATATCTGAGATATAAGCAGCGCGTCCGTACAATTCGGGTTTACTGCAAGATATCCTATTCTTTCTCCGGGAACTGACAGTGCTTTGGAAAATGAATAACATGATATCGAATTGTCATAATACTTTGTTATGTAAGGCGAATCCGTTCCATCAAATATGATCTCTCTGTATGGCTCGTCAGAGATAAGGAATATGTCATGCCTGAAAGCAGCCTGTTTTCTATTCATGAGATCGGCAAGCTTTTTTATTGTACTTGTAGAATATACAATTCCTGACGGATTGTTTGGAGAATTCACAAGCACTGCTGTCACTGAAGGAGTCAGCATCTTATCGAACTGTTCAAAATTGATCTGGAATGTCTCCGTATCTGCCGGAACCACCTTAAGCTTGTCACCCGTCATATTCACATACGGACCATATTCTGGAAAATAGGGTGCAAATGTGATTACTTCGTCTCCCGGCTGAGTCACGCATCTGAGTGCGTGTGCTACTGCTCCGGCCGCACCGGCAGTCATAAAGATATGTTCAGCGGTATACGCCATGCCAAACCTGCGGTTTAGACTTTCTGCCACCTTTGCCCGTACAGCCGGTATCCCCTGACTCTGACTGTATCCGTGAAGTTCCTTAGGCTCACAGTTCTCAAGCATGTCAACACATGCATCTGTAAACTGGTGCGGTGTTGGAACCGACGGATTGCCAAGGCTGAAATCAAATACATTTTCGTACCCTATCTCACCGCCGCGCTTTGATGCGAATTCTGCCATCTGCCTTATAACAGATTTTTCATTAAGCATATCTTTATATCTATCAGATATCATAACTTCCTCCGTCAGACAGTCTGTGGACCAGCTCCGACTGATACATTATAGAACTCAGGTACTTTATCAACATGCTTTTTATATGCTTCCGTAAGATAATCAATAAACTCATGAACCGCGCTGTTCTTTACGATGCTTACAGTACAGCCTCCAAAGCCTCCGCCGGTTATCCTCGAACCGATGACACCCGGTACTTTCCATGCTGCGTCAACGAGTATATCTATCTCAGGACACGATACTTCATAGTCATCTCTGAGCGAGATATGTGACTCATTCATAAGTCTGCCGAAAAGTGATATGTCATTCTTCTTAAGAGCCTCTACCGCACGTATGGTGCGCTGATTCTCATATACAGCATGCTTTGCGCGCATTCGCAGTACATCATCTGACAGAACCTTTTTATTTTCCTCATACTGAGTGATAGTCATGTCTCCAAGTGCATTTATCTTAAGTCCGGCTTTCTTAAACTCAGATAGCGCCTTTTCGCATGAACTTCTTCGATCATTATATGCACTTGTCACAAGTGAATGCTTAACCTTGCTGTTCGTGATCATTATGCATGAATCTTCAAGTACTACCGGAGCGTATTCATAACTCAGGTTTGCCGTATCCAGGAATATCGCGTTGTCTTTTTTGCCCATCGCTGATGCGAACTGATCCATTATTCCACAATTACAGCCATTATAGTTATTTTCCGAATATTGACCTATCTTTGCAAGATCGATGTTTGTAACATCGAATCCGTATATATCCCTGAGCATATATCCTGTAAGCACTTCGAGCGATGCCGATGATGAAAGACCTGATCCGTTAGGTATATTGCCATAGAAAACGATATCAAGGCCTGAATCCATCTTCATGCCGCGCTCATCAAATGCCCACATCACGCCTCGTGGATAATCCGTCCATTCACCTTTTCCGGCTTTGAAATCCCCGGTCTTATATTCGCATATTCCGGATTCCGGGAGGTTCATCGAATAAAGACGTATCTTATCATCTTTTCTCTTTCTTGCCGCTGCGTATGTTCCTATCGTAAGTGCGCACGGAAATACGTGTCCGCCGTTATAATCAGTATGTTCTCCTATCAGGTTGACTCTTCCCGGTGCGAAATAGACTTTAGCACCGTCCGTGATCAAAAAATCCTTTTCAAATTCCGTGAGGACAGCCTTCTTCATCTGAGCCGCTGTCATAAGTGTAAGATTCTCTGCCATAAGCACCTCTCTATACTTTCTTAAGTTGTATTGCACAAAAGTGATTCACAGCATCATATCAAAATAATCACTTTCGACACCACATCATATAATATGTCTGTGCAATTGATCAAAAAGTTCCTGCTGCCATCTTCATATCTTCAAAATACCTGCTTCCGGATCTGATTCATATTCAACTATCTTGTGCGTTAATGGATGGGTAAATGAAAGGCGGCACGCGCACAGCGCGAGATCTTTCACTCCCAGCAGTTCTGATACCCGTTTTGATTCATCACTGCCGTATTTATTATCTCCAAGTATCGGAAAGCCCGCATGACTCATCTGAAGCCTTATCTGATGATGGCGTCCGGTGATAAGATGAACGGATATGATAGTAGTGGTAAATTCCATGCCGGTTTCATCTTTCCGGTCAGAGTCTTCACACAAGACAGTAAACTCTAAAACAGCTTTCTTCGCACCATCCTCTTTTTCATCAGTTACCCGTGATGTATTGTTTCCAGCATCAGCGATTATATAGTCTGACATATACCCGCTTTTGACATTCAGCTTTCCGAGCACTGCTGCACGATATTCCTTCGTCATATCATGCATCTTCTGCTCCGCTGACAGTGCCGCAGCTGCCGTTTGATCCTTTGCGAAAAGAACCAGTCCTGACACAGGCTGATCAAGTCTGTTGACAAGCCCCAGATATGGTCTTCCATGCCCGTCTGATACATGATTCATCATCATGCTTACAAGATCTTTCTGTCCTACCCGCGAAGTCTGCGTTGCAAGACCTGCCGGCTTCTCGCAGACAAGGATCTTTGAATCTTCATATATTATTTTCGGTTCTCTGCTTGATATCATTATCTGTCAGGTCTCATTTCCGGTTCATTCAATATACAAAAGAACCACAGACACGAAGTCTATGGTTCATTTTAATACACCTTTGTTTCAAAGACAACATTTTATACTTTGAAGCGAAATCAGGCTATCGCATGTATACTTCCTTTTATCTATGATTTGAAGCGATAGCCTGCTATCGCATGTATACTTCACTGTATCTACACTTTAAAGCGATAGCCTACGCCCCAGATGGTTTCGATATACTGCGGTTTTGAAGTATCATATTCTATTTTCTCCCTGATCTTCTTGATATGCACGGTAACGGTCGCGATATCTCCAACTGAGTCCATATCCCATATCTTTCTGAAAAGCTCTTCCTTTGTATAGACGTGGTTTGGATTCTCCGCAAGAAATGTAAGAAGGTCGAATTCCTTTGTCGTAAACTGTTTTTCCTCGCCATCGATAAACACCCTGCGTGCTGTCTTGTCGATCCTGAGGCCTCTTATCTCGATTATGTCATTCTGTTTCTGACTATTTCCAATAAGTCTGTCATATCTGGAAAGATGCGCTTTCACACGCGCCACAAGTTCAGACGGGCTAAACGGCTTCGTCATATAATCATCTGCTCCAAGTCCGAGTCCTCTGATCTTATCTATGTCATCTTTCTTGGCTGAGACCATTATGATCGGAATATCTTTCTGCTCCCGTATCTCTTTGCATACTTCAAATCCGTCTATTCCCGGAAGCATCAGATCAAGAATGATGAGATCATACTCGCCTTTGAGTGCTTCAGTAAGTCCCTTGTCCCCGGTATCTTTTATCGTCACGTCAAATGCTGAGAGTTCCAGATAGTCTCTCTCAAGATCTGCTATCGCCTCTTCATCTTCAACGATAAGAATCCTGCTCATACACTTTCCTCCTTGTTATCATGCTGCAGATATTTCCTTATCACGAAATGCATACATGTGCCTTCGCCTTCTTTGCTTGTAGCCCATATATATCCGCCATGATCCTCTATTATCCTCTTTACTATCGAAAGTCCTATCCCACTGCCGCCTTGTGATGAATTTCTGGATGTGTCGGTTCTATAGAACCTTTCGAATATCCTCGGCAGATCTCTTGCCGGAACGCCCTTGCCGTTATCTTCAATCTCAACTCTTATAGCATCTACTTCATCTAGTATCCTTATCTCAATAGTATTTTCCTTCTTATCCTTATCAAGATACTTGACGCTATTATTGATTATATTATTGACTACTCGCTTAAGCTGCTCAGGATCAGCTACTATCATCGTAGATGGATCTGTGAGATTAGAATAATCAAGCTTTATATTTCGTGATTCCAGGTCAAGACCTACATCATCTACACAGTCCCCAAAATAATCCGTCACATTTATCGGCTGAAAATGATATGGTATTCTCCCGCCATCTATTCCGGAATACACTGTCAGCTCGTTTATAAGACGATCCATATCATTTGCCTTGCTATAGATCGTTTTGATATAGCGATCCATCTTTTCCGGTGTATCCGCTACGCCATCCATTATGCCCTCAACATAACCTTTGACTGATGTTATCGGAGTCTTAAGATCATGTGATATATTGCTGACAAGTTCGCGGTTCTGCCTCTCGCTCTCTATCTTCTCGTCAGCCGACTCTTTCAGCCGGAGTCTCATCTCCTCGTAATTGTTGTAAAGATCTCCAATCTCACTTGTATCTTCGCTATTCGTCTCAAGCGCATAATCCAGATTCCCTGATGATATTTTTTTCATTGCGAGATTAAGCCGGTTTATCGGGTCAAAGACACCTCGCTGAATCCACTTAGTCATGAAAAAGCTTGTGACGGCAAGTATTATAGCTATTGAGATGATCATATACATCAGGAACGCATGTGATGCGACATTTTCCATCGATCCAATGAATCCGCCCGGTGACGTTATTGCCGACAATGGGCCGATGTTCGCATTTGTCCGAAGATTGATCATATATGCTCCGACAAAAGCCGTCGCGATCACAATACAGCAC
>OBMA010000065.1_pt1 | contig 44291 bp, 32 predicted proteins | sample 1539141 | NCBI WGS metagenome assembly OBMA01 (sample SAMEA3991484, study PRJEB22521) | metagenome | biome: anthropogenic terrestrial biome; feature: sewage plant; material: raw primary sludge | place: Sweden | collected 2012-09-26
GACAAATTTCAAAATCGATGAAAACATTTTCATCGATTTTTTTTATTTACACAAAAAATCCTTGCAGAAAATTGCAAGGAAATATTTTTAAATCTTAAGAAAAGCTTCGCCTTGTTCGGTTTTCAATGCCATATCGTAGATAGAAATCTCAGAAAGTGAAGATTTCAAACCTTCTCTAATAGGCTTGTATGTAAAATGAAAAGGGCAAGGTTTCTCTGAAGAGCATTTTTCTAGACCAAACGCACAACGCGTAAAAATTTCTTCTCCATCTGTAGCCAAAATTATTTCGATAATTTTAATATGCTCTATTTTGTCTAAATCTACTGTAAAACCACCTTGTTTACCTTTGTTAGAAATAAGGATTCCTTTTTTAGAAAGCGGCTGTAGAATCTTTGCTACGAAAGCTTCTGGAGCATCTGTAGCTTCAGAAATCTGTCTTACATTGGTTTTCCTTCCTGCCAAGGCTTCTTGTGCTATATATATCACAGATTTTATGGCGTATTCACAAGCTTTTGAAAACATAACGATAGTTTTTTACTATTCAAAGGTAAGTATTTTATTCGGATATTTTTATCTGAAAATGTTATTTATAAAATTTCCATTTAGGAATAATTGTCAATAAACCTAGACCAATATAGCAAAAAAGATTGAATAAATCCGAATATAACATAGTCGAAAGGTAAAATTCGTGCAAAAAGTAATGTGTAACTACTATTATCGGATAAATTATAACCCCCGGTTTTCTATAAAAATAAATACTTGCGACGGATAATACCATCAAAATATCTACCGAAAAAATAACATAGAAGAACCAAAGAGGTATATTGACATCTTGCCTATTAAGATATTCAGTAATATCTATTCCAACACTTAACAAAGAAAATATGACAAGAAAAACAATCGCAAAATAAAAACCTGTAGTTTTCTCTGGACTTTTATCAAAAAAATTATCTTCCATTTTTATAAATTTAATAAAAAAAGCTTTTGAATAATCAAAAGCTTACCTATTGCAAAAATATATTTTTTTTAAATAGAAATAGCATTTATTAGTCTATTTCTATCACTCAAGTATTCTTCCATAGAAATCATACTTTCTGTTCTCATTACATCTTGTATATCATCTATTTGGTAGATAATTCTTTTAGCATCTTCGGTATGTTTAGCTCTCACTTTACAGAAGATATTATATTTACCAGAAATTACACTAGCTTCTACAACATTAGGAATAGATGCTAATTCTTTTAAAACTTCTTGAGTTCTGTTTGACTTAGTTAACAAAATACCGATAAATGCAGTAAAATGATAATCTAATTTACCATAATCAATATTTAGAGAAGAACCTAAGATGATGCCCGCATCTTCCATTTTCTTCACTCTTACGTGGATAGTACCAGCAGAAACATCCATCTGTTTTGCGATTTCTGTAAAAGGCATTCTTGTGTTTTCTACTAAAAAATCTAGGATTTTTTTGTCTATTTCATCAAGCTGATAATTCATAGCTGTCTTATTAAGATTATTAATTTTATAAAAATTACTATATTTCTTTTGCAAATTTATAAAAATTAATTGATACTACGAAATATATTTTTAATAAAAAAACATTGACTTTTATCAGAAAAAAGCTAAAATTATTTTTGTTTAGTAGAATCTCTTTTGGTAGAATCAGACTTTAGGTTGGTTTTCGTTTTAAGAGTATCATTTACTTTTTTACTTTTTCCAAAAAAAGAATTGAAACTTTTACTATACACCACCCCAGCCCCAAAAGATTGATTAGCATTACCGTTTACGCCTGTCAAGCCAATATTAGATGGTTTGGAATACGCTCTTAACACCAATGTTCCATCATTATTTTTAGACACATCATATTCTACAATCCCTTCACCTGTAAGATAATTATTACTATTAGCAGACTTAGAAATAGGTACCCCAAAACCTGTCTTTAAGGTTATTCTAGGAGACAAAGTAATATTTACATTAGTATTGGCTCTGTCATTTGTTTCTACACCATCTGTGCCCTTTATATAATTAATATCTATCTGAAACTGCTGGCTAATATTGTTGATTACGTTTCCTAATTGTTTAAGCAAAAGGTTATAACCAGTAGTGATTCCTGTATCTTGAAAACTGAAATCACCAAAACCTCCCGTTGCCGAAGTATTAAAATTATTAAGCACCAAAATAGACCCAAACTGCAAAGTACGCTCATCATTATTAGACATTTTCACCGCTAGAGCTTCACGAATCTGAGTAGAAGCGTCTGGTGCAGAAACATCAAACTCTATCTTAGGATTTTTAAGTGTATTAGAAATTATTGTCTGTAATTTTACATTTACATGAGGCAATTTACCTGTACTCAAATATTCTGATGCATTGGTTACAGACCTGTAATAGCTAGCCGTAATTTTTAGATCAGGTGTAAGAGGATCGCCATCCCAAGTTATACTGCTATTTTTGTCTATTTGAAACTGCTTTTTCAAAAATAATTTTTGTTCGTAGGTTCCATTATCTACCAAATATGTTCCTAGTAAATTAATTTTACCATTTCTAGACATTCTGAATTTTAATTTTTCGGAAGAACCTCTCACCGAAATATCTCCTACTTCATCTCCTACCAAAACATTTACTGTAGAACCTTTATTAACACTTATCAAAAGGTTAATATCTAAATCTAAGCCTTTTTTAGTGTTTTTTTCTACAGAAACCACCCCTTCTTTATCAGCTTTTAAAAATCTTAATAATTTGAACTCATCTACGGAAGAAGCGCTATTACTATTTAATGTAAAAACACTATTGTCTAAAATATGGAAGGTTTCTATTTCTTGCGTAGGATCTCTTTCGTTGTCTCTACCTGCTTCTATCTTTAATCCTCCGTTATTAAAACTCACAAACAAATCCCCTTTTCCGTAGATTTTCCCCCAAAATAAGTCAAAATCTTTTTGCTCTGTATTGAGGAGCATTAGATCTTCAGAACGCACAAAAACCTGAGCTTTTATGCTTGCTAAATTGCTTAAATCTACTTGTAATAAAGATAATGTTCCTTTTGAATTACCTCTTCCGTCATTTAATTTTATCGGTTCGTTTAGGAGAATCATTCCGTTATTAAGGGTGAGCGTAGTATCTTGGAAAGAATAATCTACTCCACTAAAATTAAGTTTTAGCCCAAAATCTTTCATCGCCACATCACCTCCATAATTAATGTCATTAATTGGCCCATTTATGGCAACCATACCAGTAGCTTTTCCTCTAAAATTAGAAAAAATACCATTCACGAATGCTTGTACAAAACCAAGATCAAAATCATTAAGATCAGCTTTTAAATCCAAAACTGGCGATGGTGTATTGTTATTTACAGTTCCTACCAACTCTAGATGATTTTTGCCTAAAAGTTCAGAAGACGCTATTTTTGCATTAATATCATATATGTTTGGTAATTCACTATTTTTGGCAGAAACTATCATTTCGCCCATACTTTTCCCGTTTAGAAAAATGTCTTTTACAGACAAATCAATTAAAGGTTCTAAATTGGTTTTATCCATTTTCACCTTTATATTTCCATTGGCTATCCCTTTTAGGTCTAATGTACTCTTGCCAGGTAACAAATCTAAGATTTTGCTAATGTCTAAATTTTTAACACCTACATCTGTATTAAAATTCTTACCATCTTTGAAAGTTCCATTTACAAATAGCTCACTTTGGTCAGAAAATAATCTCAAATTTTTAATCAGAAAATCTCCCGTATTTTTTCGATACGTAATAGAATGGTCTAGTTCTGGCGAAGTATCTACACTCCACGTAAAATTATTGATTTTAAGATCTGTAGGTTCAAATTTTACTACATAATCTCCGTTAGCATCCATGCTCTGATTAAGATGAACTGCATAGGATTTTAAATCATCTTTTTCATCGTCTTCTAGAGTTCCGTGTTTGAAATTGGCAACTAAATGCAGAATTTTATTGTTTTCGTTATTCCCAGTTAAGGAAACATCTCTCAGTACATTTTTAGCATATTCTGCTCTGCCTATGTTTACTAAAAGTTGCTCCGAAGGATTTGCCGTATTAATATTAACCACAATATTGTTAATCATTGCAGAGTCTTTAATGGCTGTATTTTCTGGTTTATAATCAGGATTGGTTTTCATTAAAAGCTTATCTGCCTCAGAAATTTCTTCTTTTTTAGTCATAATATACTTAACAGAAGGAATATTCGCATTTAGCACTAGATTATTGGTATTCCCATCAAAAGAGCCATTTATTTTAGCACCATCATTTATTTTAAGATTAGGTTCAAAATAATTAACCAAAAGTTGATTAACATCAAAATTATAAGTAAACTGTTGACCTGTGAAATATCTTCTTTCTGGCTGGCCTACCAAGATTTTATTGAACCCATTTTGGAACATTTTACCCAAATCACCAAGATTATATTTGCCTGAGATATTGCCTTTTACCACATTAGGCATATCTACATCTACCACTCTTTTACCATCCTCGAAAAACGCTCTAACCTGACCATTGGGAACGGCAATTTTTTGGTTATTCGCTGTAAATACTACATTATTCAGTTTTGCGTCTAGGCTCATGTCATTCACAGAAGTAAATGCTATTTTACCATCTACATTTCCCGAAAATACAGACTTGCCATTACCCGGAACTCCGAAATAATTTAAATTCAAATAATCTATATCTCCCTTAATATCTGCTAAAAGCCTTTTGGTAGAAAAATCTATTTTCCCTTCAATTTTTCCTTTGGCTTCTTCATCATTTATCGTTACTATACCGTTATATTTTTTATTTGAAAGAATCCCGTCTAAAGCTAAATTATTGATGGTTTTACCCGTAATTTCTATGGAAGAAATATTAGATTTTGTCTTTAAAGTAAGAGTATTTACATCAAAACCTCTTCCATCTACATTAAATTTTCCTGTAATTAATCCTACTGCATTATTTTTGGTAATGGCAGCAGCGTTAAAATCTTTAATATCTAAAATTCCCTTATACCTCGGTTCATGTTGATCAATATCAGACAAAACAATATCAGCATTAGCCCTACCGATACTGGTGATGGCATTACCTTTCGCAATTACTCTTTTTGGGGTTACATCTATAGCACCTATGTACCTAATTCTACCAAAAGGATCTGCAAAATTTTTCATTTTTGTAGAAACAAATTTTGGAACCATAGCTCTAAGTGCAGGATATGTAATGTCTGCCGAAATCTTATTGGTTACAATATTGAAATTACCTTTTAGTAAATCTTTGAATCTTGTATTAGGTGTATTGATATTTACATCTTTTCCTTTTAGTACAAAATCTTCTATCCTAAAATTATTAAGGCTTCCGTACATTTTACCAGAAAGATCTATTGCCGAAAAATTATCCCATTGGGTAGCAAAATAAGAAATATCATAGCCAGAAATTGCACTACCACGTTTCAGGTTCATATCCCAAACTACCTTGTTGTTAAAATCTTGCCAATGTGTTTTTTTGTCGAGATTAAAGGTAAGATCTCCCTGAAGCAAAGAATGGTCTGTATAAAAAGTTAATTCTGTAAGTTTGAGATGCTCTTTGTCTAAATCTAAATTTCCCGAAAAAGTATCTACAAAATGAGACTTGCCCCATCTTTTGGTGCGGAATGTAAAATTATTAATTTTCGCTTTTACTTTTGAACCTAAAACATGAAGTTGAGGAACGATAAGATTTACATTTTCGGCTTGTAACCATTTCCCTTCGTCTCCATCGTGATTTTGGTTGATAATAGAAACTTTAGAATCTCTAATTTCTAATCTAGAATTAAGTTTAAATGGAGGTTTATTAGGATTTCTAGGTTTACCATCATCAAATTTACTAATAAATCTATTGAAATTATCTATAGAATCTCCCTTATAAGTAACCACCTTTACATCTGCTTCTTTAAGAGCTAAGGTATTAAAATCTAATTGATTTTTTTTATCAAAAACCATAGACTGTATAATTGAAAACCAATCAGAATCTGCTCTCAATTCTTTGGCTACAATCATATCATTATTCTTAAAATCTTTGATTTTGAGCCCTTGAATAATCACATCTCCAAAAATATTGACTTCTACACTATCTTTAGAAATATTGATCCCAAAATCTTCATTCAAAAAACCCAAAGCTCTACCAGCAGCATAATCTCTAGTTGATGGCAGATTGATAATAATTAAAATTGTAAGAAATAAAAAAGTAAAAATCCCTACCAACCAAAGAAATAATTTTGCCCACCAAGAAGGTTTTTGTACATCTTTTACCACTTGTTCTGCGGTAGCCTGAGCAGTATCCACAGGATTTTCTATGGTATTTTTTATACTATCTACAGTTTCCTGAACTTTATCTTCCACTTTTTCGGAAAGTGGTTTGTTGTTTTCGGAATTATTATTTTCTAAATTTGCCATTACTTATGAACGAACCAATTATTTTAGGAATAGAATCTTCTTGTGACGATACTTCTGCAGCTATTATTAACGGAAATAAAATCCTTTCTAATATTGCGGCAAACCAAACTATACACCAAGAATATGGTGGTGTGGTTCCCGAACTAGCTTCTAGAGCGCATCAACAAAACATTATCCCCGTAGTTGAAAAATCCTTCACCAAAGCAAATATACAACAAAAAGATATTTCTGCCATAGGTTTTACCAGAGGTCCTGGACTTTTAGGTTCACTTCTAGTAGGAACTTCTTTTGCAAAATCTTTGGCGATGAGTCTTGATGTTCCTTTGATAGAGGTAAACCATCTTCAAGCGCATATTCTTTGTCACTTCATTGAAGATGCAAATCCAATGCCACCAAAATTTCCGTTTTTGTGTCTTACCGTTTCTGGCGGACATACAATGATAGTTTTGGTAAAAGATTATTTCGAAATGGAAATCATCGGAAAAACCATTGATGATGCAGCTGGTGAAGCTTTTGATAAAATCGGGAAAATAATGGATTTAGATTATCCAGCCGGTCCAATTATCGATAAATTAGCAAAATTAGGAGACGAAAACGCCTTCACTTTTGGTAAACCAAAACTAGAAAATTACGATTATTCTTTCAGCGGAATTAAGACTTCCGTTTTATATTTCCTTCAAAAACAATTGAAAGAAAATCCTAATTTCATCAAAGAAAATGTAGAAAATCTTTGCGCTTCGGTTCAGAAAACCATTGTAGATGTTTTGATGCAAAAATTAGAAAAAGCTGCCAAAGATTACAATGTGAAAGAAGTAGCAATTGCAGGTGGAGTTTCTGCCAATTCAGGTTTAAGAAATGCAATGCAAAAAAATGTAGAAAAACTAGGCTGGAACGTTTACATCCCAAAATTTGAATACACTACAGATAACGCTGCGATGATTGCAATGGTAGCAAAACTAAAATTCGAACGTGGAGAATTTACCGATTTAAGAACCAGCGCAACTGCGAGATATGAAATGTAGTTGGAAGTTGGAAGTCAGAAGACAAAAAATATAAATAATTAATACGTAACTTTAAAGGTTTAAATAAACTCGAAACTCGAAACAAAAATAAAAACATATGGCATCAGGATTTTTTGCAATATTAGACGATATCGCTGCTTTGATGGATGATGTAGCAATGACTACAAAACTCGCCACCAAAAAAACCGCAGGAATTTTAGGAGATGATTTAGCCGTAAATGCAGAAAAAGCAACTGGCTTTCTTTCTTCCAGAGAATTACCTGTACTTTGGGCAATTACCAAAGGTTCTTTCCTTAATAAACTCATTATTTTACCTATCATTTTCTTGCTCAATTGGTTGTTTCCTGTTGCGATAAAAGTAATTTTAGTAATTGGTGGTTTATATTTAGCTTATGAAGGTGTAGAAAAAATTATAGAATATTTATTTCATAAAAACGAACACAAAACAGATCACGAAGAAGCTCTAGATGTAATGGATGATCCTGTAGCTATAGAAAAAGCCAAAGTAAAATCTGCCATTACTACAGATTTTATCTTGTCATTAGAAATTGTAATTATTGCGTTGAGTTCTGCTTTAGATAAACCGTTAATTCAACAAATTGTTACCGTAACTTTGGTTTCCATCATTGCAACTATTGGTGTTTACGGAATTGTTGCCTTGATTGTAAGAATGGATGACGCTGGTTACAAACTTCAAAAAAAATCTAAAAAAGAAGGTGGATTTTTATTTAGTATAGGACAATTATTAATCAATATGCTGCCTTGGGTTATTAAAATTTTAGGTGTTGTAGGAACTATTGCTCTTATTTTAGTAGCTGGCGGAATTTTCTTACACAATATAGAATATATACATCACCTTGCAGAAAAGTTGCCAACTCCAGCTGTAGCTAATGAATTCGCAGCGGGAATTGTTGGTGGTTTGTTGGCTGTGGTTGTAATGACAGTTGTAAAAAAATTGATTAATATAATTAAAAAATGAGGTGCGAAGCACCGAAATCAATAGCAAAGTGTGTAGCACTTTGGCAATATAAGTAATACCAAGCAAGGTGCGAAGCACCGAAATCTAAAAAAACTAATAAAATGGGACAATCTTTAGTGAAAAATTACATTCACATCACTTTTAGTACTAAAAATAGAAATAATCTAATTACTGAAGATATTGAAGAGGAACTTTACAATTATCTAGGAGGGATTTGCAAAAATCTAAAATGTAATCCTGTAAAAATTGGTGGACACAAAAACCACGTTCATATTTTATGTTTATTGCATAAAACCGTTGCTCTTTCTAATTTAATTGAAGAAATAAAGTCTCACTCATCAAAATGGATTAAAACTAAAGGAGAAAATTTTAAAATTTTCTATTGGCAAAATGGTTATGGATGTTTTTCTGTGAATCCGAGAGAAGTTAATAAAGTAGTTGATTATATTTTGAATCAAAAAGAACATCATAAAACAAAAAGTTTTCAAGAAGAATTTTTACTATTTTTGAAAAATTATGAAATTGAATTTGACGAAAAATATGTTTGGGATTGATTTCGCCACTTCGTGGCTTCGCAAAACCAATTTTAATTTTACAAAGGGCTGAAACCCTTTGCTAATGATATCGCCACTTCGTGGCTTACTAAATGTACTGAACATTTTAAAAATATTTAATTATTAAAAAATGAAACTATTCTTTGGTGAAATTTTCCCCGATGTAAAAATAAACGATGAAGAACAACAACACATCGTAAAAGTACTTCGTATGCGTGAAGGCGAAGAAATTTTCGTAACCGACGGAAAAGGAAATCTCGCCAAAGGAAATCTAATTTTTGAAGGGAAAAAAGTATCTTTAGACATAAAAGAAATCAAAGAAAATTTACCAGAATTTTCACCGAAACTTCACATTGCTATTGCTCCCACAAAAAACATAGACAGAATAGAATTTTTTGTAGAAAAAGCCACAGAAATGGCAATTTCGGAGATTACCATTTTACAAACCGAAAAAACAGAACGTAAAAATCTGAATATCGACAAGTTAAGAAAACAAGCGATTGCCGCTTCTAAACAAAGTTTAAGATTTCACTTCCCAAAAATAAATGATGTTACCAAACTTTCAGATTTTCTAAAAAATGTAAATCCTGAAACCACGTTTGTAGCACATTGCGATGCTTCTTTTGAAAGAACAGAAATTTCAAAAATTCAAAATGTAGAAAATATTACTTTTTTGATAGGACCAGAAGGTGATTTTTCGGAAAAAGAAATAAAATTGCTCTCCGAAAAAGAAATAAAAGCAGTTTCACTAGGCAAACAAAGACTCAGAACCGAAACCGCAGGGATTTTTGTAGCAGCGTGGAATTACTTTAAGTCAATAAGTGAATAGTCAATTTTTTCCTTCGGAAAAGTGAATTTTTAAAATTTTCTCGCTGATTTAGCAAATTTGGCTGATTTTTAAATGTTAAAATAAATCTGCCAAATCAGCACAATCTGCGAGACTAACTACCCAAAAACCTTTCCAAAATTTGCTCCGAAGATTTAATCGAATTTTTTGCCCATCTAATTTTTAATTCCAATAATTTTTCATCAGAAAGTTGGTATTCAATTCCAGATTTCATTAGCTTTTGCTTCAGCTCATACATACAAATTGCAGCGGCAACAGACACATTAAAACTCTTGGTAAAACCAAACATCGGAATCGCCAAAGTTTCGTCTGCAAAATCTAGAATTTCATCAGAAACACCTTCTAATTCTGTCCCGAAAACCAAAGCAATCGGTTCTTTTACTTCATAATCTGGCAGCATTGTCGCATTTTTTTCTGGAGAAACCGCCAAAATTCTGTACCCTCGAGATTTTATTTCCTTCAAAGAATCTAGATTATTAGGCATTTTTTCTACTTGCACCCAAGTTTCTGCACCTTTCGTAACCTTCAAATTTGGATTAAAAACATTCTCTTCTTCTAGCGCAACTACGTGATGAAAACCGCAAGCTTCCACACTTCTCACAATCGCTGCCGCATTTCTAAATTGGTACACATCTTCCATCACAGGAAGCACAAAATCACTGCTTTCTTTAGAAAAATGCTCTATTTTACTCAGCCTTTCATTAGTGAGAAATTGCTGTAAATAATCGTAAATTTCTTGATTGGTTTTCATTTTTCAAAAATCGGAAAAATTTTTAGAAGCACCAATTTCTGTATTCTTTCTCTATTCTACACGCTGTCCGTTGCAATCTTTTTAAAAATTTTGCCATCACACAACCCTTTCTGCGTACAAAACGCAAAAAGGGTAACCCTACAAAATTTTTAAAAAGGATTTCCACTCCCATCGTGGCTATTTTCCACGGGTTGTTTTTCTTTTCATCATTTCACAATTCTTGCTCAAATATTAAATTATACTTTTTACGAATCTCTTAAAAAAATATTGACTTATTGCTTTTATTAATAACTACAATATATTGATTATCAACAGTTACTAATTTTCATAAATTATTTATTTGATTTCGCCCTTACAGGGCTCTCTTCATTTATTCATTTATTTTCATAGGGCTTTACCCTATGCTATTGATTTCGCCGCTTCGCGGCTTCCAAAATTTAGTATTACTAAATGAATAAGTTAAAAAAAGTAAAACGAACAGTTTTATGATATTTATAAACGTAGTTTTTTTGGTGCCCAAAATAAAAATCTCTATATTTTAAAAAATTCGCTTTAAATTTTTAACTTTAAACACTGAAAAAATCTATAAAAAAGAAAATTTTAAATGAAAAGAAAAGTCCTCATCATTTACACTGGCGGAACCATTGGGATGGAAAAAGATTATGAAACTGGAAGCTTAAGAGCTTTTGATTTCAATCATATTTTCAATAAAATCCCAGAAATGAATCTTTTGGAATGTGAAATTTCGGTGCACCAATTTTCAGAACCGCTAGATTCTTCGGATGTAGGACCAGAAGAATGGAAAGAAATTGCAAAATTGATCGAAAGTAATTATGAAAATTTTGATGGATTTTTGATTCTTCACGGTACAGATACAATGGCATATACAACTTCTGCTCTTAGTTTTATGCTTAATCATTTAAAAAAACCTGTGATTCTTACTGGCTCACAATTACCAATTGGAGATTTAAGAACTGATGCCAAAGAAAATTTATTAACGAGTCTTTATTATGCGAGTTTGTATGAAAATAATGAAGCGGTAATACAAGAAGTTGCGCTGTATTTCGAATATAAATTACTAAGAGGAAACCGTTGTTTGAAATACTCTGCGGAGAATTTTGATGCGTTTATCAGTCCGAACTATCCTATTTTAGGAGAATCTGGCGTTCATTTAAAAGTAGAAGATTCTAGATTATTTAAAGAAAATACTTCAGAGTCGTTTTTTGCAGATTTACATTTAAGTGACAGTGTTTTTCTTTGGAGAATTTTCCCAGGAATAAATTTAGAAAATTTGCCGGAAATTCCTAAAATAAAGGTTTTAATTCTGCAAGTTTTTGGTTCAGGAACCATTTTCAGTAATGAAAAAACGGAAAAAATTCTTCAAAAAATCAGAAATAATGGTACTGAAATCGTGGTGATTTCGCAGTGTATTTCAGGCGGAATTAGCATTGGAAAATACAATAACAGCAATATTTTCAAAAAAGTAGGAGCTATAAGTGGTGAAGACATCACCGCAGAAAGTGCTCTGGCAAAAGCAATGCACTTGATAGACAACCCGAGATATGAAGGAAGTTTTGCAGAAAATTTTTCTAAAAATCTTCGTGGTGAGATTTCCGAATATGAATAAATAATTCTACCTTTGCCAACGCAAATAGAAAGGTGTCCGAGTGGTTGAAGGAGCTACCCTGGAAAGGTAGTATACGGGTAACTGTATCGAGGGTTCGAATCCCTTCCTTTCTGCAAATAGCATTAAAACCCAACAAGTTGCAATGTTCACACCCAAAATTACACCTAATTTTAAAAATTGGGTGTTTTTTAAATACATTTTAAGGGTACTATAATTTTCTATCAATTGTTTTTGTAATTTTGATTTATCTTCATCGAGATGAGCTTCAATCTGGCTTTGTTTATTTTTGTTTCAAAATTTTGTTATAAAACTGAAGATAAATCTTACTTTTAACTTTTTGACTGGTTTTAGTATGGTTGGCATAATGCGTAAGATATATCCACCAATTTACTGAAAATCAGCTATATACGGAAGTTTCAAAAAACTTACTTTATTGATTTTCAACAGATTGTAGTTTTTATCACGTGCTAAGAATCTATAGTTTGGAAAAAAATAAAACAATTTGCTAAAAAATTGGGTTTTAAATATGTATAAATTCATTATAGATATTAGAACTAACTTAATTGTATTAAGCAAACAAAACCTCTAATTTTTAAAAAATTTCTACTTTAGCCATTTCCAATCAAAACTATTAAAATGCACTAATCATATTCTCGTTACCATACCAATGTAAAACTCTGCTATTCTCTTGGTATAGAAAAACAGTTATTTCCTAAAGAATTTACCGATAAAATACCTGCTACTACTTCGCAGTATTGGAAAAATAAAAATGTTAATGATTATTTAGGTTATGAATATGAAGAACTTTCTGCAAAAGCTATTGAAGATTTTAAAATATTATTTGATGCTAGAGCAAAGAAAATGAAACGGCTCTTTTTTGCTTTTCTAAAATTGTACCTTTCAATTATTACCATTATTGGAAAAAGAAATTTTCAAGAAATTCTAAAAACCAATAGAAAAAAACTTATTCCCAATATTGACAACCTTATTAATGAATTTGGAAATAAGAAAATGGTTTTAAAAATGTTGGGAATTACCATTCAACAATACGCTCATTGGAAAAAAATTGAACAATATGCTTGTTCTAATTCTTTAATTTGGCTTTGCTATAAGAGAGTATCAACTCAGATGAGTAGAAAAGAAATTGAGACCATGAAAAAATTAATGACGGATAAAACGATGCTTCACTGGGCTTCAGCTTCTGTTTGGGGATATGGTGTGAAAAACGGAATGATATCTATGGCAAGAACTACTTGGTATCACTATGGTAAACTTCTTCGTTTAGGAAATAGCAGAAAGAAATATAAACCTAATAAAAAGAAAATCTCTGTAAGAGCAGAAGCTCCCAATACAATTTGGCATATGGATGTAAGTAAAACATTAGAAAATACCCAATACTACATCTATACAGTAATAGACAATTTTTCTAGAAAAATATTGGCTTATGATTATGCCAAAGAATTAAATGGCTCTACACGACTGAAAAGCCTAAAAAGAGCCATAGAACAAGAATTTGGAGTAGGTTTAGAAGCCAACCAATTAGTTCCTAAATTAAACCTAATTGTAGATGGAGGAACAGAAAACAATAACAAAACCGTAGAAGATTTTATAAAAGAAAACCAAATAAATATTACCAAATTGGTCGCTTTGAAAGATGTGGTATTTTCTAATAGTATGGTAGAGAGTAGTTTTAGAATGATGAAAACTTATTATCTGAAACAAGGAATACCAGAAGACCAATTTATAGAAGAATTAAAATTTTCTATTGAAGATATTAACACGAGAAGACCGCATTATGCACACTTGATTTATACACCAGACGAAGTACACCAAAACCCTGAACTAAAACAAACTAAACCATTTTTGCAGAAAGTAAACCAAAATAGAATAGCAGAAAACAAAAACTATTCTTGTGAAAAAGGATGTACTTAATACAAGAAAAAGCAATGATTTTTAGAGAATTTTAAAAAGAATAATTTCTTTCTATTTTTTTGAACTAAGAATCTATTCTAATTTTAGAAAGTACAGTAAAAAATACCGCTATACGAAATTTCGTATAGTGGTATTTAGATTTTATAGAAATTATAACTCCCAACAAAACAGTATTTTAAATAATAAATACTGTATTAAAAAGATAAAACTAAAATTGAAAGCTTTTAGAGGTAGCCTGATTACGACATAAACTAAAAATAAAAAAATCCCGAATCGGGATTTTTTTTATGGCTCTTTTGAATTATAAAACCTCAGATATTCTCTGGTTCTTATGCCAGATTCTTTTAAGTCTTCAGTTTTCCAATGTCCATCAGATTTTGCTGATTTTTTAAGAATAGAGCATGTTTCATCTTTATCAGATACAGACCATACTACCCAACTTATACCTCTCTGTTCCATCCAATCAATATATTCTTGCCAAGATTTATAATCCATTTTTCCATCTCCTGTAGCTTCCATTCCTGCACTTTCAGAAACAAAAATAGGTAGTCCGCTTTTGATGGCCTCGTCAGTTCTGTCTCGTAGCCATTTCTGGTGCGTTGCAGCATAAAAATGCATAGTGTACATTATGTTTTTATCAATAGTTATGGGATTTTTAGCTGGCAGATGAATATCTTGATCCCAAGAAGGTGAGCCTATTAGAATAATATTATCTGGATCATTTTTTCTAATGACTTTTATAATTTCTTCGGAATATAATTTTACGTCTGCCCATGTTTCATAATCTGGTTCATTAAAAACTTCGTAGATTACATTTGGATAATCACCATATTTCTTAGAAACTTCATCAAAAAATTCTTTAGCTTCATTTAATTTAATGTTATGACTATGCCAATCTATAATAACGTAAATTTTATTTTTGATAGCTCCATCTATTACATCAAATACCTTTTGTTTTGCGAAATTTTTATCTTCCATATAATTGCCAAACTCTCCGTGTTCTACACCAAGTGCAGCTCTTACTACATTAACCTTAAAATCTTTTTTAAGCCAAGAAACTGTAGATTTATTATAAAATCTAGGCCACATACTATGCCAACCCAAACTCATTCCTCTTAGCATAATTTGTTGTTGATTTTTATCTACCAATTGCGTTCCTTTTACCGAAAGTTGCCCATGTTTTGCAACAAAAGATGTGCTGCAAGAAGTAAGAAATACCAATATTACTAAATAGAAAATATCTTTCATTTTTTAACTTTTGTTAGTTTAATTGCAATAACGTCATGAGGAGCTAATTCTTTTTGAAAAATTTTATTCGTATTTCCTAAATTTATATGCTCCCAAAGATCTCTTACATTGTATTTTTGACTGGTTAAATTTAAGATAAATTTAAAATCATTATCTTCAATTATATGTTTTTTCCAATCAAAATTTATTTTTTGAGTTTTATCACTCCTATTAAGAAAAACCACCGCCCAGTTTTCATCAAAAAGAGGTTTTACCCAAACATCAACTCCATTTTCTGATTGGTATTTGAAACCTTGTATTCCTAAAGCATCTTGATTAATGGCAATTATTTCTTTGTTGGTCAAAATATTAAGTGTTTCTGATTTCATAATTCTCAAATCATTTCCTGCAAAAAGCGGAGAAGCCATCATAGACCATAATGTAAAGTGAGATTTATCTTCGGTATTTGTCATCCCATTTCCTACTTCCATCATATCAAAATCATTCCAATGGTCTGGGCCAGAAAATTTGCGAATATCTTTTCTCATTTCTAAAATTCTTAGAACTCCCCAAGAAGACCAATTTCCTTCTTCGTGTTTATATTCACAATCAAAACAAGGATAAATATCCCCCGAAATTCTCCATAGATTACCTACTGGTGTAGCCCAGTCCCATGGTTGATTATCTCCCCATTCGCAAATTGAAAAAACAATTGGTTTACCTGCAGCTTTCAAAGCTTTACTCATGGTAGTATAAGCTTCTGTAGCATTTATTCCGTTGGTATTACACCAATCATACTTTAAAAAATCTATCCCTAAGTTTGCATAAAATCTAGCATCTTGATACTCATAACCTCTAGTGCCAGGATAACCTGCACATGTCTGAGTTCCTGCGCAGTTGTATAATCCAAATTTTAAACCTTTAGAATGAACATAGTCTATTAAAGCCTTCATTCCATGAGGAAATTTCACAGGATCTGGGATAAGATCCCCATTTTTATCTCTATGGTCTTTCACCATCCATCCATCATCTAGAACAATGTATTCGTAGCCAGCATCTTTAAGTCCAGAAGAAACTATAATGTCTGCCGTTTTCTTTACTAAATCCTCATTGATATTTACTTCAAAAGTATTCCAAGAATTCCATCCCATGGGAGGAGTTAGAGCTACATTTTCAAATTTCTGAGCAAAGCATAAAGGAAATGAGATGAATACTATAAGTTTTATTATTTTTTTCATAATTTTTTTTTAAAAAAGAACCCTACAAATGAGGGTTCTTAAATAAATAATTAATCCTAAAAATTATTTATATCTGAAAAACACTTTTATTTTAATACAAATCCCATATCATCAATCAAAATTGTATTTCCTCCGAAACTACCAGATTCTTGGAAAGTAATTTGATCAAAAGTTGTAGGATTTCCTATATCAGAAAAAGGAATTTCTATATAGGTCCAGTCTGTACCAATTTTTTTGATAATTTGGAACGCCCAACCTCCGAATACTAATTTTAAGCTTGCGTCAGAATTATCTATGGTACTTTTAAGTCTAATTCTAAATGCTTTATACTTAGAAACATCTCTAGAAGCAAATTTAAAATCAGCACCATCCCAACCTCCGAAAGCAATTTTCATAGATTTCTCACCTTGAAATTTATCTGCAGTATAATCTGTAATGATTGGGGTACCACTCCAAGACCAATGCCCAGTATCTCCTTGTAAAATATCATCATACAATGCAGAGCCTACAGGTTGTGAAGCTGTAGTAGTACCAGAAATGGTGGTTACAGAAACTCGTTTATCATCAGAATTTGCTGGTAAAACTGCTTTTATTTCTGTAAGAGAACTTGATAATATAGTTGCAGTAGCATCACCCACTTTAACAACTGGATTTAGGAAAAAATTTCCATAAAGAGTAATCGTTTCACCTGCTTTAGCATTAATCGGGTCATAACTTGTAAAAACAGGTGCTGGTGGTGCAACTACAAAATCGTATTCCAAAGTACCATATTTGGTTACAAGCTTAATTTTATTGCTTGCATTTGCATATGGTGTATTTTGGTTAATTGTTACTATAATATTGTTATCTGTAACAAAGTTGGGATTAAAGGTAGATTCTGTATCATTGAAATAGATATGTTGCAGAGTAGAAAAACCTTTACCTTGGATAATATAGGTGTTACCCGCATAACCCTGTGTAGTAGGTGTAATAGGAACAGCTTGACCGTTCTCATCTACAGTGGCACTTACAAGTGTAATCTCAGGAGTGAAGCTAATTCTATCTGAATCATCCTCACAGGCTGCAATAAATAACAGTGATATTAATAATGAAAATATCAAACTGTAGTTTTTAATTAAATATTTCATGTCAATCTTATTTGAATGTATATGGAACTGGTGCTTCTAATAATTTCGGATTTTTTGCTACATCATTTGCTGGATATGGCAAAATAAAATCACTATCGTCTGGTGTAAAACTCTCTAATATCCACATATTACCTCTATTTTGTGCAGAAATAATAGCTTTAGCTTTTGCTCTAGGCAATCTGCCTAAATCAAACCAATAATCTCCTTCAAAAGCTAATTCTTTTCTTCTTTCGGTAAATAAATCGTCAAAAGTAAAAGAAGATACACTTGGCAATCCTGCTCTATTTCTCACTTCGTTTAATGATTTAAGAGCTGATGCATCTGATGTACTAGATGCACTTCCCAAAATAGATTCTGCATGAATGAGTAATAATTCTGCATATCTCATGATATAAGTATTGTTATTCATCATAGCCCAACCATCTATAGGACCTGTAGCGTCTCCGTTTTCTATACCAATACAGTATTTCTTAATGGCTGCACCTGCACCTTGCCCTCCTATTTGGTCAGCTGGAGGAACTACCAATGCTCCGAAAGATGAACCCACTTTAGCTTTAATGTTTGGATAAGTATCTCCAGGAAACATAATGGTCTCATGTCTTCTTTTATCACTTGTAGAATAAAGCGTTAAAATATCTTGAGAAGGACCAAAAACCCCACCGTAAGTATTATTAGAAGTAGAAATCGTACCATTACTAATTCCGAATTGTGTATTACAATTATTACCAGAACCATAGTTAGCATCTACTTTCCATTGTAATGCAAAAATAGATTCTTCATTATTATTGCCTGCATAAGTAAACAAATCACCGAAAGATTTTCCTGGAAGTTGTGAACCCCCTAAAAGTTTAAATTCTCCGCTATTGATTACTTCTTCAGACATCGCTTTTGCATTGGCATAATCTTTTTGGTATAAATAAACTTTTGCAAGCATGGCTTTTGCTGAGCCTTTAGAAACTTTGGCATTGGCAGAGTAGTTACTTCCTCTTACTTTACTATCTAGTAAATCTACTGCTTTTTTATAATCTTTAACTATAAGAGTATAGATATCTTCTACTCTATTGGTATTAAGTTGTGGAGAACTTGCATGGTCTAGGTTATTCTCTATTATAGGAACTGGCCCCCATAATCTTACCAAATAAAAATAGGCGGTAGCTCTCATAAAATAAGCTTCTCCTATTGCATTATCTACAATTTTTTTGTTTACAGATGGGCCTACTCTAGATGATAAAAAATTAATAATATTATTAGCCTGAGCTACATTAGCCCAAAGAGACTGCCAACCATTATTTAATTCTGGGTCTGCACCTGTAATTGAAAAATTTCTCATCGCGTTTACGTCTGAAGAATTAGTGTACATATTACCAGATCCTACTTCTGAAATAGCATAGAAAAACTTATTATTAAATTGAAACCAGGTTCTGAAATACATCGCATTGGTAGCTGTAGAAACTTGTTCATCTGTTTTGTAATAAGTATCTAGTCCTAATGAATCTTCTGAAGGTCTATCAGTAAATTCTCTAGAGCAAGAATTGATTAGTGAAAGCGACATTGCAACGAGTAATGTACTTCCTATCTTAAATAATTTATTTATTTTCATTGTCTTAAAATTCTAAGTTAACACCAAATGTAAATGTTCTAGGCGAAGGGTATCTACCATTGTCTATACCTGTTAATAAAACATTTTGATTAAAAGAACCAATCTCTGGATCGTATCCTGAATAGTTTGTAAAAGTATATAAGTTCTGCGCACTTACATAGAATCTTACTCTACTCATCTTAAGTGTAGAAAGGAAATTAGATGGCATAGTGTAGCCCAAGGTTACATTTTGAATTCTGGCATAATCACCTTTCTCAACAAATCTATCAGAAATATCAATGTTAGGATTACTGGTGCTTCCTATAGGTCTAGGTAAACTAGCATTAGGATTTTGAGGTGACCAAAAATCCATCGCTTCTACCAATTGATTTTGATAAAGCATAGCATTTTGAATACCATTTCTTCTGGTAAGATTCATTACATCATTTCCTATAGAACCTTGTAAAAATATTGATAAATCTATATTTTTATACTTAAATGTATTGGTAAAACCAAAAGTAAAATCTGGGTTAGGGTCACCTATTATGGTCTTATCTTTAGCGTCTACTACTCCGTCACCGTTTACATCTACATATCTTACATCTCCTAAATAAGTTTGCCCTGGAGCTGTACCTATTGATTGGCCAAACTGTATTGGTGCATTTTGTAGCTCTTCTAATGTTCTAAAAATTCCATTGGTTTTATATCCCCAAAAAGAACCAATAGACTGTCCTACAATAGAATTGGTTACCACATATGGTTGATATCCGTTCATATTGGCTTGTTCTGTAAGTGTTACACCATTTACGATGTCTAGCAATCTATTCTTATAATGAGAAAGTACCAATGAAGATGACCAATTAAAAATTTCTCCATTTGTATTATATCCTAAGGTTAAATCAATCCCTTTATTTTCAACTTTACCTAGGTTAGAATATGGTGCATCCATACCACCATACTGAGATAAGCCTCCAGTCAAATAATCAGGTAATGGGTATTGAAATAAGAAGCCTTTAGATTCTTTGATATAGTAGTCAAAATTGACATTAAAGTTTCTGAACAATGTGAAATCTACACCATAATTGGTTTGTTTCATTGATTCCCAAGTAAGATCAGGATTTGGAATGTTTGATGGTAAGAAATAATCAGTCAATAAAGCAGAATATCTATTGTTTGGTATCTGTTGATTACCAGTTTCTCCGTATCCTACTCTAAATTTAAGGTTATTAATATAAGGTTTCAAAGGTTCCATAAATTTTTCATTAGAAGCTTTCCAAGAAACGGCAACCGCAGGGAAATAACCTACCTGATTATCACCTGCTGTAGGGTCAAATTTAGAAGAAACATCTCTCCTAATAGAAGCTGAGAAACTATAGGTGTTATTAAAATCATAAATAAGACGTGCAAATAAAGATGCAATAGATGCACTTCCTTTGTAGCTAGTTATTTTTCTATTATCAGCATCAGAAAGATTGAGACCATATATATCATTGGTTTTAAAACCGTGTCCTTCTCCTAAAATACCTTCCCAATGACTATCTAAAGCTTCTTGACCAGCCAAAACCGTGAATTTATGATTTCCTAAAGCAAAATCATAAGTCAATAAATTCTTAACGTTGATAGAATACCAATTTTGTCTTCTTTCGAACAAGTCTGCAGTTAAATTGACTTGAGAACCTCTATCATAAGAAGGTTGAAAATCTGTAGATTCTGAAAACTCTGTATTTGCAGATAACTCTGCTCTATATTTTAAACCTTTCAATAAATTAACTTCACCAAATATACCACCCAAGAAATTTTTTCTTATCAGTTTATTTTCTCTGGTAAGAGCCTCAGCTACAGGATTGAAATAACTTACATTTTGTCCTGCAGGTGGCGCAGCATATGATCCATCTAAATTTCTAATTGGCATATCTGGCGCTTGCAATAATGTATTAGAAATTAATCCCGTAAAACTTTGATTTACAGTAAATTTCTCATTATTAATACCTGTACTAAAATTACCTCCTACTTTCAACCAATCTTTTACTTTTGCATCTAGGTTTAATCTTACCGTGTATCTTTTAAGTCCAGTACCAATAATATTGCCTGGTTGGTCTAGAAAATTACCAGACATGTAGTACGACATTCCATCTTTACCTCCTGAGAAAGCCAATTGATGACTCTGTGCAATAGCAGTTTGGTAAATTTCTTTTTGCCAATCTGTACCATATCCTAGCAATTCTGGATGCGCAAATTCTGGTCTTGGTTGAGCATTAAATAGTGCTGCCAATTGATTTTGATGCAAGGCATATTGTTGTAAATTCATCACATCTAATGTTTTGTAAATAGATGAAACAGAAGAATAGCCTTCATAAGAGATTTTACCCGTTCCTTTTTTTCCAGATTTTGTAGTGATAATGATTACACCATTAGCCCCTCTAGAACCATATATAGCGGTAGCAGATGCATCTTTTAATACATCTATACTTTCAATATCATTTGGATTCAAAAATGAAATAGGAGAAACAGCATTGTTACCTCCACCTCCAGTAGAAGAGAAATCGCTTCCTGCAATTGGTCTTCCACTAGTAGATCTACCAGTAGCATCACCAGAAATAGGAATTCCGTCTACAACATAAAGTGGCTCATTGGTTCCATTGATAGAGGTTACCCCTCTCACCCTCACTGAAGCTGCTGCCCCCGGTTGTCCATTACTATTGGTAACAGATACCCCTGCAAGTTTACCTTGAATCATTTGATCTAAAGAAACCTGTTTAATGTCTTGGATATCTTTTGTTTTAATAGAAGATACCGAAGAATTTACATCACTTTTTTTCTGAGTCCCGTACCCAATCATCACGACTTCCTCTATTTGTTTCGTTTTAAGAGTGTCTCGTGAAGATTTTTGCTGAGCATCTACAGTGCTGATAGCTCCAAGAAGAAACAGTACGGCGATATTCGTTTTACCTCTGCTGCTTGGATTTAGATAATAAAGAAAACTCTTCATAATAAAATGGGTTGTTAATTTGATTATTTTCCTTCCTCATTGATAATATGAAAATTTTCAAATTATCAATGATTTTTAATTTATTTTAGCAAAACAAATTTATAACTGAATGTGAAGGAATTGTTAATATTATTTTATCAATTATTACTATTATTTTCGCTAATGACATTTTTCACACAAAAACACATCAGTATTTGTCTTTAAATTGACAAAATAATACAAATACTTTATTTAAAGAATTCTCTTGATACCATTGAACTCTTCTCTATAAACACTAGGCGTAACCCCTTTTACACTTTTAAATATCCTATTAAAATTTGCAATATTATTAAACCCACACTTAAATGCAACCTCTGAAACACTCAAATCCTTTTCCACTAGGTTCCTTGCTGCATAACCTATTCTCACATCATTTACATAATTCACAAAAGTCTTATTCGTTCTTTTCTTTATAAATCTATTAAACGAGACAGGACTCATTAATGCAACTTTAGAAACCTCTTCTAAAGTCAGCTTATTAGAAAAATTCTTTTGAATATAATCATAAACCACTTTCATTTTATCATCATCTTCAAATTTATCATAATCTACCGTAAAAGTAGATAATATCCTTTGATTCCTAGAAGTTGCCATATCATGCAAAATGGACAAAATTTCTAAAAAATAATCCATCCCGTCTAGTCTAGAGAGATTACAAATACGCTTAGAAAGATATTCTGCAGTAGAATATGAAAACAAAATCCCATGAGAAGACCTATTAAACATATCTCGTATCGGTCTCATAATCCTTCTTGACAAAAGATTATCATCAAATAATTTTTCATCAAATTGTATGGTAATCTCATGAATATTCTTCTCTTTACATTTATATGTTTCCCAGGCATGATATAAATTCGGACCTACTAAAACCAACTCTATATCATCAATTTCTTCTATATGATCTCCTACTATCCTTCTCACACCTTTACCATTTTTTATAAAATTAACTTCAAATTCTGGATGAAAATGAACCGGAAAATCAAACTTGTCTTTCACTCTATCAAACACTAAAAAACTGTCACTACTAGTTAGTGGAGGAATTTCTCTAAAAAAATTTTTCTCATTTTTCATCGCTTTATTTTTATTGTAATTATATAATACTATAATGACAAAATAGTATTACTCATTTAAAAAAAACATCTACTAAATTTGTCTTAACAAAAATAGCAATTGTTAACATTCCATTAATATAATTTTTATCATACATTTTAGAATATTTTTAAAATTTTTAAAATTTGATTGAAAATTTATAAATTGTTTAATAAATTACACTTTTTCATCATGACAAATTATTTAAAGAAAATTATTCTCATTACTTTAGGCGCATCATCTCTTACATATTATGCCCAAAACAATCATAATTTGAATGTTCTATCAGACCCTAAAGCAACTAAAGAAACTATAAATCTTTATAAAAATCTTATAAAAAACCAAGAGAAAGGATACTTTTTCGGCCATCAAGATGACCTAGCTTATGGTGTAAAATGGAGATATGAAGAAGGAAGAAGCGACATAAAAGATGTAACCAATGACTATCCTGCTGTCTATGGTTGGGATTTAGGGAGAATCGAACATAAAAAACCAAATAATCTAGACGGAGTTCCATTTAATAATATGAAAAAATGGGTTAAAGAAATTTATGACAGAGGAGGTATTAATACCATAAGCTGGCATATGGATAATCCTTTAACTCTAAAAGACTCTTGGGACACCACTCCTAAATCTTTTAAATCTATACTCCCAAATGGATCAAAGCACGAACTTTATAAATCTTGGTTAGACAAAGCTGCCAAATTCTTAGGCACATTGAAAGGTTCAGACGGAAAAAGCATTCCTATACTCTATAGACCATTTCACGAGTTAACTGGAAATTGGTTTTGGTGGTGTAAAAACAATGCTACTCCACAAGAATTTAAAGAAGTTTGGAAATTTACCATCAATTATTTAAGAGAAACCAAAAAACTACACAATTTAATTATTGTTTACAATACCGCAGATTTTAAATCTAAAGAAGAATTTTTAGAATATTATCCAGGTGATGATATGGTGGATATGATCAGTTTTGACAAATACCAATACACAGACCCTACTAAAGACAATTCTTTCGTTACTGATGTGCAAAAACAATTACAAATAATGAACGAAGTTTCAGTAGAACACAATAAACCTATGGCAATTGCAGAAACAGGTTATGAACAAGTTCCTTATGCTAATTGGTGGACAAAAACTTTAACAGAAGCCATTGGAAACTACAAAATTTCTTACGTTCTATTATGGAGAAACCACGGCTGGCTAGAAAATGAAAAGAAAATGCATTATTATGCTCCATATAAAGGACAAGTTAGCGAAAAAGATTTTGTAGAATTTTACAATAAAGAAAATACGTTCTTTCAAAAAGATGCAACCAAACTAAATTTATATAAATAATGGCTGAAAAAATAAAATTAAAGGAAAAAATTGCATACGGTTTCGGAGATGCAGCCTCCTCTATGTTTTGGAAAATTTTTGGGATGTACTCCTTATTCTTCTACACAGATGTCTTCGGGATTACCGCTGCTGCTGCAGGAACTATGTTTCTAATCGCCAGATTATGGGATTCTTTCTTTGATGTCTTTGTAGGAATTGCAGCAGACCGTACTAAAACTAAGTGGGGAAAATATCGCCCATATCTTCTTTGGTTTGCCATTCCATTTGCAGTAATGGGCGTTTTTACATTTTACGCTCCTAGTTTTAGCAGCATAGGAAAATTAGTTTACGCATATATTACCTATTCATTAATGATGATTGTTTACTCATTGATTAATGTGCCTTACGCTTCACTTTTAGGGGCTATTTCGGCAGACCCAAAAGAAAGAAACCAACTATCTTCTTACAGAATGTCTTTTGCATTCATAGGGAGTTTTGTGACTTTTATGTTACTTCAACCTTTAATCGATTTTTTCTCAAAAACATTTGATAATAATAATATAAAACAATTAGCTCACACCGCCGAAGCTTCTGTAAGCACTTCGGTAACAGGATGGGTAATGGGTGTTGGTGTTATTGGGGTCATCTGCGTCATTCTATTCTTATTATGTTTCAGTTGGACTAAAGAAAGAGTACAACAAATAGAAAGCGAAGAAAATGTTTCCATAAAAACAGACCTTAAAAATCTTTTTCACAACGCACCTTGGTGGATTTTAGTAGCCACAGGTTTGGCTGCTCTACTTTTTAATGCCGTAAGAGACAGTGTGGCCATCTATTATTTCAGAGATTTTGTAAAATTAAATTACAAAATGGCAGGCACAGGCTGGGATATTACCACTATTTATTTCTTAGTAGGTCAAGCTGCCAACCTTATCGGAGTAATGGCAGCCCCTTCAATTTCTGCAAAATATGGTAAGAAAAAAACTTATATGATTGCCATATTATTGGCTGGTTTACTGAGCATTGTCTTTTATTTCATTCCTAATAATATTGTATGGATTTTAGCTTTACAATTCTTGATTTCCATATTCGCAGGATACGTTTTACCACTCCTTTGGTCTATGTTTGCTGATATTGTAGATCATCAAGAATTACTAACCGGAAGAAGAGCTACTGGACTCATTTTTTCATCTTCTTCTATGTCTCAAAAATTAGGTTGGGCACTAGGAGCAGCACTTAGCGGTTGGATTTTAGCATGGTTTAATTATATACCAGATGCGGTAACGCAAAGTGCTGATACCATTTTCGGAGAAAAATTAATGATAAGCCTATTACCTGCTGCTTGCTGTGTTTTAGCATTCCTAGGAATGTTTTTTTATCCCCTATCAGACAAAAAAGTAAAAGAAATTTCTGAAGAATTAAATTCCAGAAGACAAAAATAATATTTAATCATTTACACTAAAAGTTATGAACTTAATGAATGCTACTGACATTTTTTTGAAAAGAAAAAATGAACTTGAAGAAGAATACAAATCTTTAGTTGAAAAACCAAATATGCCCATTAAAGAATTTAATAATGGCATCTTCACCAGATATCAAAATCCTGTACTTACCAATCAACATATTCCTCTAGAATGGAAATTTGATTTCAATCCTGAAAGTAATCCATATTTCTTAGAAAGAATTGGTTTTAACGCTGCTTTTAATGCTGGAGCAATCAAATATAAGGGGAAATACCTCCTTTGTGCAAGAATAGAAGGAAATGACAGAAAATCTTTCTTTGCCATTGCAGAAAGTAACAACGGAATAGACCACTTCAAATTCTGGGATAAGCCCTGCATAATCCCTCAAATTGAAGGAAATCCCGACACCAATGCTTATGATATGAGATTGGTACAACACGAAGACGGTTGGATTTACGGAATTTTTTGTACCGAAAGAAAAGATCCTAATACTCCTGCTGGTGATACCAGTTCTGCAATTGCCAACGCAGGAATTGTAAGAACCAAAGATTTAATCAACTTTGAAAGACTACCAGATTTGATTTCTAATACTGGTCAGCAAAGAAATGTGGTGCTTCATCCAGAATTTATCAATGGTAAATATGCTCTTTACACTCGTCCTCAAGATGGTTTTATTGATGTAGGAAGTGGCGGAGGAATTGGGCTTGGCTTTGTGGAAGATATGACAAATCCTGTAGTGAAAGACGAAAAAATAATTTTCGGAAAAGTATATCACACAATTTATGAACTTAAAAACGGATTAGGTCCTGCGCCAATTAAAACTTCTAAAGGTTGGCTGCATCTAGCACACGGCGTAAGAAATACCGCAGCAGGTTTGCGATATACGCTTTATATGTTTATGACAGATTTACAAGATATTTCTAAAGTAATTCATACACCAGCAGGCCATTTTATGGCTCCCGAAAATCAAGAACGCATAGGTGATGTTTCTAATGTATTGTTTTCTAACGGATGGATTGCAGACGATAATGGCAAAGTCTACATTTATTACGCTTCTTCAGACACCAGAATGCACGTAGCGGTTTCAGATGTAGAACGTTTGGCAGATTATGTAATGAACTCACCAGAAGACCAATTCACTACCGCTGCTTCGGTACAAACTATTATTAACCTCATAGACCATAACAAAAAGTTTTTATAAACTAGTTTTTTTATTATCTCAAAAAACCTCACCCCTAAATCGTGAGGTTTTTTACCTAAAAAAAAGAAAGTGGAACGAAGAAAAGAAATACTTAAAAACAAAGCCAAAACTGAACTTATTAACATTTTAGATTATTGGTTAAAAAACACCATTGATAAAGAAAATGGCGGGTTTATTGGTGAAATTAATCATCAAAATGTAATCAATAATAATTCCGAAAAAGGTGCTGTACTTAATGCTAGAATTCTATGGTCATTCTCTGCCGCTTATGCTGTAGAAAAAAATCCAGAATATCTTAAAACAGCCAAAAGAGCTTTTCAATACATCAAAGATTATTTTTTTGATAATGAATTTGGCGGAATATTCTGGAGCTTACAAGCAGACGGAAAGCCTAAAGATACCAAAAACCAAATCTACGCTATCGCATTCGTAATCTATGGATTGTCAGAATTTTATAAAATTTTCAAAAACGAAGATGCCTTAGAACTCGCACAAAGCCTTTTTTATAAAATTGAACTCTATAGCAAAGATTATAAAAACAAAGGTTATCTAGAAGCTTTTACCAGAGATTGGCAAGAAATAGAAGACCTCCGATTGAGTGAGAAAGATGCCAACGAAAAGAAGACCATGAATACGCATCTTCACATTGTGGAAGCGTATGCCAATTTATACCTCATCTGGCCAAACCCAAAATTAAAAGATTCCATCAAAGAAATTTTAGAAGTTATTGCTCTCTATTTTATCAACAAATATACATGGCATCTAAAACTCTTTTTTGATGAAAACTGGAAAGAAAAAGAAGATGTAATTTCTTATGGACACGATATAGAAGCTGCGTGGCTCTTGCAATGGTGTGCAGAAGCTATAGAAGATGAAGTTTTAATTAAAAACTACCAAAAATATGCTGTTGCTTTTGCAGATGCTACCAAAGAAGGTTTAGATGCAGATGGCGGTTTGTGGTACGAATATGAACCAAAAGAACAAAAATTAATTGCTGAAAAGCATTGGTGGCCACAAGCTGAACTTTGGATTGGGATGATTAATGCTTGGCAATTAACTCAGAACGAAGAATTTTTAGACATTACAGAAAAAAACTTCGAATTTGTAGAAAAATACATCATAGACCACAAAAACGGAGAATGGATTTGGGGAGTTTACGCAGACTACTCTCCTATTCTTAAAGATAAAGCAGGATTCTGGAAATGTCCTTATCACAATTCCAGAGCATGCATAGAACTTATAAAACGTCTTTAAAATTATGAAAAAAATATTGATTTCTTTAGCGTTTTTAAGCATTGTGTCACTTTTTGCTCAAAAAAATTTAATCAAAAACGGAAGTTTTGAGTTAGATAAAGACTCATGGCGTGGCGAAAACGTTTTAACCATCAATCCTTACATCAAAAGAACTGGCGAAAAAGGGGGAAACATATATGAATATACTTCGCCAAGTTGGAAAGGCATAGACCAAGAATTTAATATTCCTAAAAATACAGTAGCTTTAGAAATTTCTGCCTGGGTAAAAACCGATGCCATAGAAAAAGGGGAAAACAATTGGAATAAAGCAGTAATAGTCTTAGAATTGAGTGGTAAAAACCAAAACATTGCAGAATTAGAAGGCACTACTCCTTGGCAATTGGTAAAAAAAATTATTCCAACAGAAAATAACCGCTCTGGTAGATTGATGATCGCATTGTCTGAATGTACAGGTTCTTTCCTTTTTGATGACATTAAAATTACACCTATCTCTAAAGAAGAGTATGATAAAATAATAGACGAAGACATCAAGAAAAAAGAAGCTATTTCTCTTCAAAATTCTCAAAACCCTTCGTCTAAAAATAATATCGAAGAATTTTCCAATGGAAATTTTGAAAACGGAATCTCTTCTTGGCGTGGTACTGTAAATCTTTCTAACACTATAAAAAAAGAAGGAAATACTGCGTTGGTCTTAACTTCTGCTTCTAAAGACTGGGTTGGGATAGACCAACTCTTTAATGTTCCAAAAGAGGCGAAATCTGTTACCATTTCAGGATGGCTAAAATCTGAAGATATTATTCAAGGAGACAACTCTTGGAATAACGGACTTCTAAACGTAGAATTCACTAGCGACGGAAAAACCAAAACGGCAAATGATGAAAGCATCACCTTTGTAACAGGTACTAAAGACTGGCAACAATATTCTAAAACATTTAACCTTCCAAAAGATACTCAAAAACTTAGGTTGATGATTGCGCTAGGTTTTGCAACAGGAACACTGTACGCAGATGATATTCAGGTAAAATTTAATCCTTAAACAATGAAAAAAATACGATTACTGTTTAATATTTTATTACTATTCCTGATTATTTCTTGTGATAATAGTGAAACTGTAGTGGTTACTCCCACGCCAACAGTTTCTATAGATGTGGTAACTCCACAAAACGTAAAAAACTACATGGTAGATAAAAATGCAAGCACAGAAACGGCTGCATTATTTTACAATCTTAGAAATTTAGGAAAAAGCAAAACACTAATCGGTCAACAAGACGCTTTCAATTCTTTTTATCAAAACAGTGGGAGCTCTGACATCAAAAAAACTACAGGAAATGACCCTAGTATTTTAGGCTCAGATTTTATGTTTATTACAGACAAAGACAATCCGAATAACAATTGGTATGTGCAACAAGAAAACAAAATCATACAAGACACCAAAGATGCTTATGCCAAAGGGATGATTAACACTTTTTGTTGGCATCTAAGAGAACCCTACAATGAAAAAAGTTTCTATTCAGCAGATATGACTTCTGAACAGAGAACAGACGCTTTTAAAAGCCTTCTACCAGGAGGTAAATTTAATGATTGGTACAAAAAAAAGCTAGACAAAGTAGCTTCTGTGGTTTCTAATTTGAAAGACACCAATGGAAAACAAATTCCTATTATCTTCAGACCTTTTCATGAGTTTGATGGCAATTGGTTTTGGTGGGGAGCTAATTATTGCACCGCAGAAGAATATATCTCAGTTTACAGATTTACAGTAAATTACCTAAGAGACACCAAAAATGTTCATAATATTCTGTTTGCATTTTCACCAGATAATTCTTACACTACTCCTAGTTCATATCTAAGCAGATATCCTGGAGACGATTATGTAGATATTTTAGGAATGGATAACTATGGAGATTTTGACAATAAAGGAACTTCTGGAGCTTCTCTAGCGAATTCAAAATTAAAATTAATTTCAGATTTGGCTATTTCTAAAAACAAAATTGCTGCACTTACAGAAACAGGTTATAGAGTAACTTCTACTACACCTGCCATTAACAATTGGTTTTCTACGTATCTTTACGATGCAATTACCAATAATAATCTTCAAATTGCTTATGTAATGTTTTGGAGCAATACCAGCAGCGGATATTATGTTCCTACACCTGGAAATTCTAATGTTGCAGATTTTCAAAATTTTACTCTAAAATCAAAGATTATTCTTCAAAACAACATATCAAAAATGTATTCTTTTCCTTAAATTTAAAATATGAAAAAGATCCTTTTATTTTTATTCTCAACATTTATTTTGTCGAATTTTTCGGCTCAGAATTTTATTAAAGTTAATAATAATCATTTCATTAAAAATGGTAAACCTTACTATTTTATAGGAACCAACTACTGGTACGGAGGAATGCTTGCCTCAAAAAATGGAAATAGAGAAAGGCTAAAAAAAGAATTAGACGAATTAAAATCTCTGGGAATTACCAATCTTAGAGTAATGGCAACTGCCGAAGGCGGAGACCAAGATTACACCGTAATTCCTGCAACACAACCTACACAAGGAAAATACAACCAAGATTTATTAGAAGGACTAGATTTCTTCTTAAACGAACTCAAAAAAAGAGATATGGATGCTATTCTTTACCTTACCAACAACTGGGAATGGAGCGGCGGAATGGCAAAATATTTGGAATGGAATGGCTATGGAAAAGTACCAAACCCGAACTTAAAACCGAATACTTGGCCTCAATTTATGAGTTATACAGCACAATTTCACCAATGTGAGCCTTGTAAAAATTCATTCTTAGAACATATCAAATTTATGCTCAACAGAAAAAATTCCGTAAACGGAATTCCTTATAAACAAGACAAAACCATTATGGCTTGGGAAGTTGCCAACGAACCTAGAATTTGGAATGTAGAAAACGAAAAAGCATTTACCAATTGGCTAAACGAAGTAGCTTCTACTATTAAAAGCATTGACAAAAACCACCTTTTAACAACTGGTTCCGAAGGGAAAGCAGGTTCTAATGATGACATTGCAGCTTTCGAGAGAACTCATAATAATCCGAATATCGATTATCTTACAATGCATATTTGGCCAAAAAATTGGGGCTGGTATAATATCAACGACGAGAAAAACTCAACAGAAGTTGCCATTAAAAAAACAAATGACTACATTGATGAACATATAAAAGTTGCTCAAAATCTTAAAAAACCATTGGTTTTAGAAGAATTCGGGTTTCCTCGTGAGAAAGAAAGCTTAGACAAAAAAGCATCTGTAGAAAACAGAAACCATTATTATGAATTTGTTTTCGAGAAAATGAAAACGTCTATAAAAGCTGGTTTACCTTTTTCAGCGCTTAATTTTTGGGGCTACGGAGGTCTTGGAAAAAACAATCCTGAAAACGGAAAATGGAATCTAGGAGACGATTATACCACAGATCCGCCACAAGAACCGCAAGGATTAAATTCGGTATTTTCTACCGATAAAACCACTTTAGATTTAATTAAAAAGTACAATAATCAATTAAAAAATTTAAAATGAAACCAATAAAACTTATCCTTCTTTTTTTATTTATAAGTATTTTCGGTTTTTCTCAGGAAAAAGTGAAATTTTTATATTCAGGAAGAGTTGATGTTGCGAATACAGAATATCCAAAACTTTCGGGACCAGCTTCTTCGGTTGAATTCAACTTTTCTGGAAAAAAAGTGAGTATTAATCTAAAAAACATTCCATTTCAAGGATATTATAATTACGTTTCCGTAGAATTAGATGGAGAATATATCGGAAGATATAAAGTTGATAATAATGAATTTAAAGCCTTCACTTTCGAGGTTAAAAATAAATCTAAAAAAATTCACACAATCAAAATTTTCAAAGCCACAGAAGCTGCAATGGGAGAAGTTGCAGTAGATACAACTGGTATTGAAGCGATTCCTTTTCCGCCAATTGCTAAAAAGAAAATAGAATTTATTGGAGATTCTATCACTTGTGGTTTCGGAAACGACGAAACAGGTTTACCTTGCGGACAAGGACAATGGTTTGATCAGCACAACGGTTATCTAGCTTACGGGCCTGTAGTTTCTAGAATGTTGGGAGCAGATTTTCTATTGAGTTCGGTTTCAGGTTATGGTATGTATCGCAACTGGAATTCAGAAAAATGGGAAGAAGACATTTTACCAGATGTTTATGATTATTTGTATTTAAGAAGAAGTCAGCCAGAACAATTTGGAAACGATTATCAACCAGATTTGGTAAGCATTTGTCTAGGAACAAATGATTTATCTGACGGCGATGGAAAAAAACTGCGTTTGCCTTTTAACAAATACAAATACATTGGAAATTATATAGAATTAATTCAAAAAATTTATAAAAAATATCCAAATACAAGAATTGCTTTGCTCAATAGCCCAATGGTAAATGGTGATAGAAACAAAATTTTTGTAGAATGCCTAAAAGAAGTTAAAGCATTTTTCAACAACGATACAAAACACAAACCAATAGAAATTTTTGAATTTCCAGAGATGAAACCTGCAGGTTGTGGCTACCATCCAAGTATAGAAGACGACAAAAAAATGGCAGATTTACTCTTCCCTTTTTATAAAAATTTACTTAATAATTAAAAAATGTAATAATGAAATCAATTATTAATATTTTATCGCTTTTCATCACGAGTTTTGCGATGGCAAACATACATCTTCCGGCTATTTTTGCAGACGGAATGGTATTGCAAAGAAATGCAGAAGTTACCATTTGGGGCAATGCAGACCCAAGAGAAGAAATTACACTAAAAGCAGATTTTTTAGACAAAGAATATAAAGTAAAAGCTGCTAATGATGCTACTTTTAAAATAACATTCAAAACACCAAAAGAAGGCGGCCCTTATACTATTTCTCTAAAAGGCTATAACGAAGTAAGCTTAAAAAATGTAATGCTGGGCGAAGTTTGGCTAATGTCTGGACAATCTAATATGGAAATGAGCGCAGCTTGGGGAATTAAAGATGGCGATGCCGAAATGGCAAAAGCCAATTATCCAAACATCAGATTTTTTACAACAAGAAAATCTTCGGCAGAATTTCCACAGAAAGATATTATTGGAAATTGGGCAACTTGCACCCCAGAAACGGCTAAAAATTTCAGTGCTGTTGGTTATTTTTTCGCACAAAGATTACAAAATGAATTGGGAAATGTTCCTGTTGGAATTATCTGTTCTGCTTGGGGCGGAAGTGCCGCAGAACTTTGGACTCCAAAAGCTGCTTTCGAGGAAAATCCTTTTCTTTTAGAAAATTTCAAAAAATTACAAACCAGCGAAAACGAATATTATCCTACCAGAATTTCTGCAGCTTACAACGCGATGATTGCTCCAATAAACGAATATAAAATTGCAGGAGCAGCTTGGTATCAAGGCGAAACAAATACTGGAAATGCAAATTCTTATGAACCACTTTTAACCTCAATGATAAACTCTTGGAGAAAAGCAAAAGGTTATGAATTTCCTTTTTATATCATTCAATTGGCTTCTTATAAAGGTTGGGGAGATTCTACCGCTCAGATTAAAAATATCCAGAGAAAAGTTTCTCAAAGTGTTCCTAAATCTGGTTTAGTCGTAATTTCAGATTATTCTATGATTGATGACATTCATCCAAAAGATAAAAAACCTGTTGGTGTTAGATTGGCAAATTTAGCTTTAACCGATGTTTACAAAAAAAATGAAACAGGCAACTTCCCGACTTGGAAATCAACTGAATTTAAAGGAAACAAAGCTGTTTTAACATTAGAATTTGCAGATGGTTTGCATTTTAAAAACAAAACATCAGACCAATTTGAAATTGCAGGAGCAGACAAAAAATTTGTAAAAGCAAAAGCTGTAATAAAAGGAAACCAAATTATTGTAGATGCAAAAGAAGTGAAAACACCCGTTTTTGTAAGATACAATTGGAGCAACGAAGCATTCCCAGATTTGTTCAACAAAGCCAATTTGCCAGCATCTGTTTACAGCAACGAAAAATAATCTGTTCAAAATTTAAAAATTATGAAAATTACCCAATTTTTTACCATAACAATAATGAGTATAATGACCGTATCGACCATAAATGCCCAACAAAAACTAAACCCAGAAATTGAAAAGAAAATAGATGTATTGATGTCTAAAATGACTTTGGAAGAAAAAGTTGGACAAATGAATCAATACAATGGTTTTTGGGATGTTACAGGACCAGCACCAGTTGGCGGAACAGCAGAACAAAAATACGAAAACATCAAAAAAGGATTAGTTGGCTCTATGCTTACCGTAAGAGGTGTAAAAGAAGTAAAAGCTGTACAAAAAATTGCGGTAGAACAAACCAGACTAGGAATTCCTTTAATTATTGGTTTTGATGTAATACACGGCTATAAAACTTTAAGCCCAATTCCACTTGCCGAAGCTGCAAGTTGGGATTTAAAAGCCATCGAAAAATCTGCAGAAATCGCTGCTTCTGAAGCTGCTGCATCTGGAATTAACTGGACTTTCGGCCCTATGATGGATATTTCTAAAGATGCAAGATGGGGACGTGTGATGGAAGGAGCTGGAGAAGATTCTTATCTTGGTAGTAAAGTGGCTATTGCCAGAGTAAAAGGCTTCCAAGGAGATAATACTTTTAAATCTCCTCTAAGAATTGCTACTACAGCCAAACATTTTGCAGCTTACGGTTTTGTAGAAAGTGCTTTAGAATACAATGCTTCAGAAATTAGCAATAATACACTTTTCAATCAGGTTTTACCTCCTTTTAAAGCAGCTGTAGATGCTGGTCTTAAAACGGTAATGACTTCATTTAACACTATCAACGGAATTCCTGCTTCAGGAGATAAATTTTTATTGAGAGATGTTCTAAAAAACAAATGGGGATTCAATGGATTTGTAATTTCAGACTGGGCTTCGATAAGAGAAATGATTCCTTGGGGATTTTCTAAAGACGAAAAAGAAGCTGCAATTTCTGCCGTAGAAGCTGGAACTGATATGGATATGGAAGGTGGAATTTACGTTCCTTATTTAATAGATTTAGTAAAACAAGGAAAAGTAAAACAAGAATTTGTAGATGATGCGGTAAGAAGAATTCTTAGAGTAAAATATGAACTCGGATTGTTTGATAATCCTTATCGTTTCTTAGACGAAAAACGCGAAAAAGAAGTTATTGGTAGTAAAGCCAATAGAGAAGCGGTTTTAGATATGGCAAAAAAATCTATTGTTCTTCTCAAAAATGACACCAATCTTTTACCTCTTAAAAAATCTGGACAAAAAATTGTGCTTTTAGGTTCTTTGGCAGAAAGTAAAAATTCGCCACTAGGAAGTTGGAGAATCGCTGCAGATAGCAACACTGCGGTTTCGGTTTTAGAAGGAATGCAACAATACAAAGGCAATTCTTTAAATTATGTAAAAGGACTTGATTTAACAACTCTAGAACCAACTTTCCTTACAGAAGTGCAATACAACACTACCGACAAATCTGGTTTTGAAAAAGCTAAAAAAGCTGCAAAAGAAGCAGATGTAGTAGTGATGGTTTTGGGCGAACACGGATTTTCTTCTGGAGAAGCAAGAAGCAGAACCAACCTAGATTTACCAGGACTTCAACAAGAATTTTTAGAAGAAATTTATAAAGTAAATCCAAATATTGTTTTGGTATTAAACAACGGTCGTCCTTTAACGATTTCTTGGGCAGCAGAAAAAATCCCAACGATTGTAGAAGCTTGGCAATTGGGTACAGAAACAGGAAATGCAGTAGCACAAGTACTTTACGGAGATTACAACCCAAGTGGTAAATTGCCGATGAGCTTCCCTAGAAATATTGGTCAGGTTCCTATTTCTTACAATCATTACAGCACTGGTAGATTCACCAATAAAGACAATAATGTATTCTGGAGTCATTATTCGGATGTAGAAAAAACGCCACTTTATCCTTTCGGATATGGTTTAAGTTATACTACTTTTGAATATTCTAACCTTAAAATCAATAAAAAAACATTCTCAAAAGGAGAAAAAGTAGAAGTTTCTGTAGATTTGAAAAACACAGGAAAAGTAACAGGAAAAGAAGTAGCACAATTATATCTTCAAGATGAGTTTGCTTCTGTTGTAAGACCTGTAAAAGAACTGAAAGGGTTTGAAATGATAGAACTAAAAGCGGGCGAAACAAAAACGATAACTTTCACTTTAACAGACGCAGAACTTGGTTTTTATAACAACCAAAATGAATTTGTAGTAGAACCAGGAAGTTTCAAAGTAATGGTTGGAGGTAGCTCAGATGCCAATCTTACAACACAATTTAACGTAAATTAGACAACTAAAATAAATAGATTTTACACCATCGCGGATTATAAAAATCCGCGATTTTCTATTACAGAGAGTTTAAAAATTCATATAAGTCTTAACTTTTACAGGTTAAAAAATAGGTGGTATTCCCTTCCTTTCTGCAAAAAAGTAAAATCCATCAAAATTTTTGATGGATTTTTTATTGAAATCTTTTCAAATCTACTTCGGGATGAATTTCTTCACCGTTTTCTAGATGATTGTACAAGTTAATTGCAAAGTAATTTCCATTGAGGATTCCTCTTGCTCCTAATCCATTAAAAACATAAAAATTTTTAAATTCTGAATGAGCTCCAACAATTGGTCTTCGGTCTTTAACGGTAGGTCTGAAACCAAACTTAACTTGAGTCACTTCAAAATCATTGGGATAAAATTCTGCCAAAGCATTGATGAGTTTTTCTACCGCAGAATTATCTATTTTATGATGAGTTTGTTCTCTGTCATAAGTTCCTCCATAATAATAGGTATTTTCATTGAGAGGAAAAATAAAATGTTTCTTTTTAATAGTAAAATCATCTTCAATTTTTTCTGAAAGCTTTACTTCTAAGTGATGCCCTTTATTTGCCTCTACAGGAATTTCAGAGAAGTAAGGATTTTCTTTCACTGCCATTCCTTCTGCAAATATGATATTCTTAAATTGGATATCTTTATAAGTAGAATTTTCGGTATTGACTAAATTATAATCAAATTTTTCTTTGATTAAATGACTGTTTTTTTCTAAATAATTCATCAAATCAGTAAAAAAGTCTCTTACACTTAATCTTGCTGAATGGTTTACTTTACCACAACCAAAGGGATTTTTAATAGAATTGATTTTAATAAAATCATTAGATAAAAAAGAAATTTCATTGGACTTTTTGAGCCAAAGTTCTTTTTCCTTTTCATCGTGAAAAACTCTAAGAATTGGTTTCTCTATTAAATAATTTTTATGGGTATAACCTTCAATTTCGGAAAGTGTTTTCTTGAGCGAATCTATTTGTTCTTGGGCTAACCAAAACGTAGTAAAACGTTTGAGAACAGCAGGATTTATAATACCAGCAGAAACAAAAGAAGCACTTTTTTTACCTTCAGAAAAAAGATAAAAACTCTTGTTATTTTTAATCAATTGATGAGCAAAAAACAAAGCAGCATAGCCATCACCAACAATAATATAATCTACTTTTTTCATAAAATCTGAATAAAAAAACCTAAGTACAAATATACTTAGGTTTTTGTTTATATAAGATATATGGCTTTATTAATAATTCCACATGTCATTTTCCATTTCTAGAATTTGAGCTTTAATTCTCTCACTTTCTTCTAATTGTTCTTCTGCATCGTGAGGAATATAGTCACTAATTTTACCTGTTCCTAGACCATTATCTGATTTGTAAATAATTGAAGAAAATCTTCTTGCATTTAATACATCGTCATAAGTAATATCAGATGAAAGATTTTTACCATTGAATACAATCTGATTAGCCAAAACTTCTCTAGCATCTGGATAAAATACCCAGAAAAGATCAATTAATTCGTCTTTATTACCAAGCATTTGCCCATCAGCTGTTCTTTCTGCTAACATTAGAGGATCTGGTCCCATAGCAGCAATACCAAGAAGCCTGTATTTCATTTGGCCATCTCTTCTATCAACATACCACATTCCTTTAATTTTAAGAAGTTTTACTTTTTCTGTGGTAGTTTCTATAATATCAGTACCTGCCTTAATATCTTCTGGAGTTAATTTTTCTCCTGCATTTTTCTTATCAATTAACCATGGAGTTTCTACAGTAACTTTTAATCTCTGCTGAATTTGTTCTGGTGATAATTTTGTAGAGAACATTTCATCATCATAAACTTCTTTAATTTTACCATTATTGATGTTATCTAACAATATTTGATAAAGAGACTTATTAGAAGTTACGAGACCATCTGCATTATGATAGAAAGGTTGATTGATTTTTTCATTCATATCAATGATTTCCCAGACTACCATACTTCTAAGCACGTCTTTATCTTCAATAAACCCATAATCAATTGGTTTATTTTTAACAGAAACCAAAGAATCTCCTACTTTAACTTTCAGCATATCTCTATATTTTCTGTAGGTAGATGGTGACTTAGCATTTAGAATATTAAGTGAGTTAATAGGCTCATCATTTTCTTCTAAATTCTCAGTAACTACAGGTGTAGTAGTAGCCACATTTTGTGCTACTGCAGCAGGTTCTACAGGTTTTGCTGTCGCCTTTTTAGTAGTTTTTGCTTTAGCAGATTTCTTTTTGGTAGTCTTTTTCTTTGCCTGTGCATCTACCGACAGAAAACTCAATGCTAATAGAAATATTACAATCTTTTTCATTTGAAATGATGATATTATAGTATTATAACTAAATTATTGTACATTTATTACAATTGGACTAATTTTTTTAAGGGTTTGTCCACCTAATCCCGTTGCCGTTGCTTGAATGTCTGCAACATAAACAATATCTCCAGAACGTAATCCTTTTACCATACTTGCAACAGAACTCATAGAGCTTCCGTTAACCAACATTGCTGCTCTACCTGGTACTTTGAATTTGAAACTAGTTACCGTAAATGTAACAGGGAAATCAAACTCAGGAATTGCAGCAGAAATAGTCTGATTAGGAATAGAACTTGCTGGCATATTCAATACGTTTTCACCTCTAATCTGTCCTTGTGGTGGTGGTACGTTTTTAATTCTAAAGTCAAATTTCTGAGAAATTGGTTTACCATTAGGCCCTTTACCAGAAATGGTAAGTGCGATTGTACTTCCACTACCCGGAGTAACATTCCATTTACCACCACCAGTCTTAGAAACTGATGCACCTGGTGCAGAAAGTGTAGTTTGGCTATTATCTGCTCCTAAAATAGAACCAGAAATTGGATTGGCTACACCTCTATAAAGTACCATCATTTTATCTGCTGATAAAAGAGCTCCACTTTCAAAAGCTACCGCTTCTTTACCAGAAACTACATCATATTTGAATGTATATGGTAATGGAGGTGCCATTTTACCTTTATCTCCCATAAATGAAATATTACCACTTATAGTATGTTCTCCTAATTCACCTGCTGGTAAATTAAGAATACCTTGTCCGTTTACTACTTGAGCATTATCAATTTTAAGACCTGGTAAAGTGCTTGCATAAGTACCGATAAGTACTTTTGCAGTAGCAGTCTCCCCTTGTTGAATAGCAGTAGGACCAGCAACTATTGCTTCATAAGCATTAAATTGGATGTCTGCATCTACTTTTTCTTTTAACATAAGCGAAAGAGCATCTGACTGTAAGTTTCTTACTTCCGATTGGATTACTTCCAAATTAGATAATGCAGCTATTAATGGTTGATTATAAAATTTGTATTGTAACCAAGTTTTACCTTGTTTTTTGTATTTAGAATCGTCCGCCGATAGATTATTTTTAGCTCTATTAACAACAGACTTCAAATCCTCACTTGAAGAAAAATTCTGAACAATATAATCTTTCAAGCTAGCCATTTTAGATAACAATTCTTTAGAAGTTGGTGAAGGAATTTCTGCATCACCACCATTAAAAAATTTATTTGTACCCGCTTCAGTATTATTTAATGATGAAAAATTTTCTTCTACATCTTGTGATTCATTATTATAACCTGATTCTTTTTTAAGTTCACTTTTAATATCTTCAATAAAATTCACTAACTCATCAGCTTGAGATTCCATTCCTGAATATTGAGATTGTGCTGTACCAAAGGTTTCAGGAGAATTTTTAGCCTTTTCTATTAAAGTTTGCTTAAAAATCTTATTTTTATCTTGAGCCAAGGTTCTCGAATCTGTTAAAGATTGATTGGTATCTTGATATGATCTAATGATTTCTTGGTCTATCTGCATTGCAAGCATCGCAATGAACACCAGATACATCAAGTTAATCATTTTCTGACGGGGTGATAATTTTCCTTTTGCCATTTTAATTCTTTTTTTTGAATAAAGTTTTTAATTAATTAAAATATTAAAGAAAATTAAGCTTTCATTGCAGAAAGCATTCCGCCATAAACTTTATTTAAGTTATTTAAGTTAGAAGTAAGACCTGCTAATTCTTCGTTGAATTTTTCAGACTGCTCTGCTGATTTTTGAATATCTTCTACATATCTTTTGCTAAATTCTGATTGCTGTCTTCCGTGGTCTAGTTGTAATGAATATAATGCATTCATGCTTTCTAAATGACTAGCAGCTAATGTTAATTGATCATTATACTTAGTAGTAGCGGCAGATACATCTACAGTGCTATTAATTTGGTCAACAGATGCTGAAAACTTATCAATCCCAGATTTTAATCTTTCGAATAAAGAAACATCTAGTTTTGCATCTTCTAGCATTTTATCTAATTTTTCTGAAAGCGTAACATCTAACTCAGAAGTTTGTACACTTGCCACTTTTCTTGGCTTAGCTTCTGCATTAGCGTCTAATAACTCCGGATAAACGTTTTCCCATGCGTAATTAGATTCTTCTTTAGGAACATCAAAAGCAAAAATCACGAAAATTATAGCTTCTGTAATCAAACCAATTGCTAATACTACAGTTCCTGTTAATGGTCCTATATGCCAGTGGTTTAATTTGAATAATGCTCCTAAAATTACGATTGCAGCACCAATTGAATAAACAAAATTTAATTTAGCGTCTTTAGTTTTGAACATGTCTTTGAATTTTTTTAATTATAGTCTTAATTTTTACTTAACTTATATTTTTAATAAAATTATTTACTAGATCTTCTTAGTCTAGCAGAACCTGCAGGTACATCTTGAATGGTTCTAAAACCAATATAGCTTCTCGCAGAATCTTTTCTTTCCCAGTCTCTATAACCAGTCATTAATACATAACCTACATCTTTCCAAGAGCCACCTCTTACAGATTTTCTAGGTTCTCTATATGCTTGGTTAGATAAATAAGGATTGAGAGTAGATGAAAACTGGTAAGTAGAATTACTGTATGGTGATTCTGTCCATTCAGAAACATTACCTGCCATATTATATAATCCGAAACCGTTTTTATAAAAAGTTTTTACAGGAGCAGTATATGGATAAGTTCCTTTTTTCTCGTCTTCTATATAATTACCTCTTTTAGGTTTAAAATTAGCAAGATAACAACCTCTGTCATCTGTAAGATAAGGCCCACCCCAAGGATAGGTTGCATTTTCCATTCCACCTCTGGCTGCATATTCCCATTCTGCTTCTGTAGGAAGTCTGAATTTCATAGGATTATCACCTCTTTTTTTACCAGATTTTACATAATCTCTTTTTGCTTTTGTTTTATAATCACAAAAGGCTCTTGCCTGATCCCAAGTAACTCCTACTACTGGATAGTCTTTATAGGCTTTATGCCAAAAATATCTATCAAAAAGTGGTTCGTTATAAGCATAATTGAAGTCCTTTACCCAAACTGTTGTATCTGGATATACAGCGATGCTTTCTTTTTTAAGATATTGTGTGCCTCTATTTTTATCTTTTACCGCAGATGCTATATCTTCCCACTGATAAGAGTACATTAATTTACTTGTATCCAAAAGTCTTTCGTTGTTGATTCTTTTTGATGGTGCTATGTACATAGATTCTAAAACCTCTGCATATTTTTCGTCAGGATATTGAGAAGTTTTCCAATAAAGTGGAGTTTTCCAATCTAGTTTTTTAGCATCAGTATATCCATCTCTATCACCTTGAGATTCTAAATATTTTTGATATGCAGATTGGTTGCCATTTGTATTTGCTTTTTTGGCTAAATAAGCATAATTATCAATCCCATTTCCGCTACCACCACCATCGCCAGCAGCTTCAGCCAATAATGTTCTTGCTATAGAGTCTCTTACGTAATTCACAAAAAGTCTATACTCTGAGTTGGTTACTTCTGTTTCATCCATAAAGAAAGAAGAAACGGTAACCGTTTTAAGAGGAGCTTTTTCGGGTGTACCAGAAAAATCTACATCAGCAAGCCCCATTACAAAAGATCCTCCTGGTATAGCAACCATACCGTATGGTCTCTGTGCCACGAATGAGCTTTTGCTCTCTTTAGGAACCAACTCACCTCTAGAATCTGGTTTTCCTGAACTTGTTTTCCCCCTAGAACAAGAGACTACAAAAGATGCTGCAAGCATCACTAGAAACATTCTTTTCATTATCAAATTCAAATTTAGCGGTAAATATATATAATTTTTTTTAACAAATCTTTAAGATTTATTACAAACGCTAGTTTTTATAAATTATTTTACAAAAAATTAATTTTTTATTCAACTGTAACAGATTTTGCCAGATTTCTTGGCTGATCTACATTAGCACCTCTGTAAACTGCTATGTAATAAGCCATTAACTGTAACGGAATAGAAGCTACTATAGGAGAAAAACATTCTGATGTTTCAGGAATTTCGATTACATAATCTGCCATTGATGAAACTTGTACATCTCCGTAATTAACTACTGCTACTATTTTTCCTTTTCTGGCTTTAATTTCTTGAACATTACTTACAATTTTATCATAATGTCCTTTTTTAGGCGCAATAATTACTATTGGCATGTTTTCGTCTATTAAAGCAATAGGCCCGTGTTTCATTTCTGCGGCAGGATATCCTTCTGCATGGATATATGAAATTTCTTTTAGTTTAAGAGCTCCTTCTAAGGCAGCAGGAAAGTTAAATCCTCTACCTAGGTATAAGAAATTAGTAGCATTTACAAAATCATGAGACATCTTTTTAACGTACTCGTGAGTAGAATTAAGAACATCTTCTACTTTTTTCGGAAGATTGTCTAATTCTGTAATAAGCCTCATAAATTCTGCATTACTAAGATTACCATTATGCTTACCTAGTTTAAGTGCAATTAAAGAAAGAATAGTTAATTGCGCTGTAAATGCTTTGGTAGAAGCAACTCCAATTTCTGGACCTGCGTGCGTATAAGAACCTGCATCAGAATATCTAGAGATAGAAGAATCTACCACGTTACAAATTCCGTAGATAAATGCTCCTCTTTCTTTGGCTAATTTAATTGCAGCCATTGTATCTGCAGTTTCACCAGATTGTGAAATGGCTATCACGACATCTTTATTGGTTACTATCGGGTTTCTGTATCTAAATTCCGAAGCGTATTCTACTTCTACTGGTATTCTTGCGTATTCTTCAATAAGATACTCCCCTATTAAACCTGCATGCCAAGATGTACCACATGCAATAATGATAATTCTTTCTGCTTTATTAATTCTATCAAGATGATCCCAAATTCCGGCCATTTTTATAATGCCTTCATTTACAAGCAATCTACCTCTCAGCGTATCTTGAATAGATTTTGGTTGTTCGAAAATT